>Ga0302211_10000260_pt1 | contig 20917 bp, 27 predicted proteins | sample II_Fen_E3_3_FD_200234 | JGI IMG/M metagenome (GOLD analysis project Ga0302211, IMG submission 200234) | Peat permafrost microbial communities from Stordalen Mire near Abisko, Sweden - II_Fen_E3_3 | ecosystem: Environmental > Terrestrial > Soil > Wetlands > Permafrost | place: Sweden: Abisko... | reverse complement strand
TTTCGAAGTGTTTGACGAACGGTTCGCATTTAAATTGAGCACAAATTTTAGACACGGTCGTCATTACATTGTGTATATCGATCGGCATATCACGACATGCTTCATATGTCATTAAGGTGAGATGATACTTGTCTGACCACTCTGATGAAATTTCAGATGTTACTATGTGCTTCGAAAAGAGATCTTCGGGAAATGGAAAGATGATCGACTCATCTTCTAGATGAACGATTAGATTGATAGTTGATGGTTCAGTGATCTTTGACATATTTTTTGATAGATGATACAGCGATCAATTTTAACAAAAAAAGAGACATGCGATATTTCACATGCATCTATGCGCAAGCATCTACACGCAAACATATTTTTTGTATGTGACTTTCAGGCTGCGTGAGCCGCGTGGCTCACGTGTCTTGATAGGAGTATTAGGTAGATCACCATCACGACATGATATTTTTTGTAACGAAACATCGGTCTTCGCCATCGTAGTTGTTTTTGGTGATCCTAAATTAACCATCTTAGGCTTGATGCCTTTGAGTTGGTTGAGCCAATGTTGTGACGAGAAACCTTCCAATGAATATGACATTATTGCTGTGCGATGATGATGTATTCATTTTAAAATTGATCCTCATGGGTACAGAAAAAAACAATGATCACTATAACATTTATCGGGATCAACTTTGCTATCGAAGCAGAACTTGAAGACTTCATTACATGCTACAAGTCACCAGACTTGGCATCTACAAATAATGTTTCGTATGATTTGACAAGCGTCCCGGGCCTCTTAGATGGTTGCCCCGAAGATATCGTCATCATGATGTTGAGAGAGATACACCGTTTCTTGTGCAAGTTCGACATAACAAAATTACGAAATGAGTATAATCGTGTGCGTCATCGTAACATGTTAATAGAACACAAAGATACTTTTATAGCATTGATCAATAAGATCGCAGCTAACCCTGAACTCACCGTTGCACGAATGACTTTCACGATGAAGGATTATAGAGAATATGATGAACGATGTTTGATGGAATTCTTCTGCGCGCTTTTACACAAGACAAAAACAGGTATCTCAAGAAGTTATGTTGTCGCATGTATTGAGAAAGCACTACCAGTGCAGTTGAAAGGTGTATCGAGAGATGTCCCAGTACATTTGTTCGGTGCATACCTAATGTTTGTTGGAACAGTCTTCACAAAACATGTCGGCCTCGATGTGCTTGATTGGATAGCACAAAAAAATGATGACTTCGGTCTGACCAAAGTACGATCAGGCAAAAAATTATCAGATTTGTACTCCATATATTTTAATCATCAATGATGCGACCGACTCATTGTGGAATGGCAATCTAATACGTTTCAACAATGCATACTCTCTACAAATATTGTACATGAAGTGCAACTCCTGACTTTGTGACACACAAAGGTCATGAAGACCGCTTAACTCAGGTATAATAGTGATCATGAGACGAACATAGTTAGAACGAATCTCGTGCATGTATTTATACTTTGTTGTGTTTGCCTTGTAGCAAGCATTACCGTATTTTTTTGATTGACGTGCATTACCATATATGAATTTTTTTACAAGTTCCTTCGGTTCATTTCCGTACATCTCAACAAAGTATAAGACACTGAGGAACTCATACTCTGCCAATGTATCGAAGTCAAAATCAAGACCGAGACATGTGTTACAAAACGCATCCATAACATTGTTTATATTGAGTTCATTGTCTGATTCATTGATCAATAGCATTGATGTAGTATCTTTCCATGTTTCTGAGATCTCACCGGTGATGAGATACTTCTTGAACACAACATTAGGCATGTTGTATGATGCAGTTTGGCCTGTACCTTCGCAAGTAAGTTGTATCTCTATGTTTGATTCGGTCATTGTGTTTTTTATGTAGCTGTGCCTGTGATCAATTTTAATTCGCCAAAGATTCTTCTTTATTAATGAGAATATAATGATGAATATAACTCCAAAGTCACATATCATGGAAATATTCGACGAAGTTAGATACATGGATACAACTAATGATCATCATAGAGTGCTAACAGACTATCAGAACAAACCGCTTGTATCGATCGTCATTGGTCAAGGCATTCCAAAAGTCATAAGACACAACAATGTTGAATTCACCGAACCTATCGTCTGCCAAAAAATAATGATCAAAGGAATCAACTGCAACCCATCTGATATTCTTTTTGAGATCGTTTCTGACACTGGTCAAACATTGCAAGTACAATCAGGCGATGTGATCTCACTCGGAATGAATAATTGGTTTAGCCCAAGTATATATCGCATCATTGCAAACAAGGGATCTATCGACTACGATAATCAAGAATATATGGTCGCTGAGTTTAGTGTTTCATGGTCGTCTCGCGGCCGTAACTCAAGTGTGAAAAGTGATTTCACATCGTTGATGGCAATACAAGCTAATGAAAATATCTCACTGCCTAAACGTTCTTTCTGGTCGTTCTGGTCGCGACTTGGCACAGGCATCAATGTTGAACTTGAAGAGTATCGTAAGACAGGTCGTATGCACGCACTGCCAGAGCTCACCGCCCGATCATCATCACAAATGAATATAACACACATGTCACAAACAGATCATCTTCGTGGCATACGTAGTGTGTTGGAACATGGTCAAGACTACCAGATCAACGCACTCATGTATTATTTGATTGGAGTCACAGTAGATAATCCAGACAAATTCAGATTCAGCGGCGAAAAAATGACAGATGATGTTGAGTTCGATAAGTTGATATACGACATCGGCATCTTGTATGGGTACGAATATCCGATCAGCGACGAGTTCATTCTAAATTTTCGTAACTAACTATGATCTCATCATCATACTCGAAAATGAACCATTGATATGTCATGTCCCATATCACTTTTTTTGGTACTGCTACATTTCCATCCATAAGAAGACGCATATTTTTAATGATCTTGTCAACGAACTTGTGGGAAGTTTTAATTTTGATCCATCGATATGAATATGTATCTGGTTCTACTAATAAACTATGTTCCGTAGTTATATTCATACTTGTTTCCGACATAAGAACCACATTCCCTCTAAAGAAATGATAACGGCGATACATATCTTCGATGATCATAAAACATGTACCAGTAATGATTTTACGAAACACAACATGATCAATATGTTGTATATCGTGTACGTAAATTTTTGCATATTCACACGGCAATATATGACTACCATTCTTGTCACTAACGCAACATGTATCATCTGATATTTTCTCGAGACAACATTGTTTTAGGTTTATCATTTTTTTGTATGATTTCACATCGATCAATTTTCGCGATACATGTGTATATACATCCACATTATGAGTCTCTTAAACATTTCGTTATTATCTTTGTCGGAGATATTTGGTGATTTCGCACTCGAGAAATTTGCACACACAGGCGCTGTATCTGCGTTAAGCGCGGGTCTCATTGGTTATATTGCTGTCATCATCTTTCTGATCAGGTCAATGACAAGATCAACAATCTTAAAAGTCAATGTGCTATGGGACGGGCTATCTGCACTCATAGAATCTGCTGCAGCTGTTTTCATCTTGGGCGAAACATTCGATGATCCTAAACAATGGTTAGGTGCGGGACTCATTGTATCGGGACTGTTCTTGTTGAAGTTTAGTCGTGACAACTAAGCAAAAAAATAAACGCATGGCAACATGCAAGCACTATGTGCAGGCGGTATGCTCTCGCCGTCTAATATCGTGATTCTTCAAACTGCTCGAACAAATAACCTTGTGCATCTTTTTTGCTCATCCCCTTACACTTCTTTACTGCGTCTGTGAATTTTACGATGTCATCATGATATGTCATCAAGTAGTCATGTTCGGGAAAAACAGGTTTTGCTCTGAATGTGAGCAACTTCCAAAACACAGTGCCATATGGCACAAGACCATCAATGTCATGCGACAGGCCGTTTCTTGATTTTGCTGGGTTATCGAGAATGTCTTTACGACGACGTTTAAGTGATTTCTTCTCTTTACATGGACCAGTATGCAATGACACTAAGCGCTTTTCATCGATTGCAACAAAGATGTCATCGATCGTCTTCTTATCCATCGTGCTCAAAATGTTATCCATATCAGCTGATCCAAAACAGTTGATGATCTCTTCGTACAAAGAACCTTCTTCAGGTCCGTATACAATGAATAGGCCGAATGCATGTGCTTTACCTGCTTTAGTACTTTCTGGGTGATTTGTTGGATACTTGCAATGTTCACGACCAAGATCGATGCCTGCATATTCGCACAATCGGAACTCACACTCAATAAATAGCGACATGTCGCATATCTTCTGCACGTTACCATCAACCACCGGTCCGATCACATCCATACCAGTCAACGGTTGTGGAATATAGTAATCAGGTATCTTCTCTGGATCCGTGCGTCGAGAGTAAGGTGCCTTAAATTCCAAAAGTACGATGCTGTCTTCATCTGGCTTCAGCTCATTGATCTTTGAATATCGTCCACCATATTTTGCGATCAATGTATTGTTGTCGATGATGCACAAACCGTCTGGACTGTATGCAACATGACCTGCGAGCGGACCACAATCAAGTGGTATGAACGCATTGTCTGCGTATATAGTTGTGTTGAAATATCGCTCCACATAATTTTTAATGATGTCTTCAAACACATTACCCCATGACATCTTGAACTTTCCTTCGATCTCTTTGAACCCTAACTTGCCCATAGCTGCTGACATACTATTTTCATATTCATTCATACCTACGATTGCAGCCATCTGCGAACCACCTACAACACATTCTTTTGCTTTCAACCATTCTTTTGTGTGTTGTTGGATGCCATTCAGCTCAATGTCAGTCACGTAGTTCAATAAAATTTCTTTCTTTGATGTGGCGCTAGTCATATTTTTTGAGTCTTCTAACGTGATATTTCTTGATTACCGGTCTCGTTAATGATTAAATTACAAAGAAAATCATGCATGCACTGATCGTTAAATAATTGTATATCTTCTTTTGAGGCAGATGCGATGTCATTTTTCAATGTTGATCTGTTGCCCATCTTACGACCCGGTGTATCGCCTGTTGTTTTGCTATTACGTCCGCGATATACAAAACCGCCAGAAATGTAGTTACGCACGTCCTTAGTGTCGGGATGATAGTATGTACATGTACTGATATTTTTACAGTGCTTACCACGTGCACATACTTTTATCTTTTCAGGGTTCTTCTCATAGACATACACCTCACCAATGTTTCCGAGCATCAGATGACCGTTCACACGGAATGCAAACTTATTCAACGGACGTATGTAATATAGAGGTGCGCTTTGTGTGACCGCATTCTTATCGTCAACAATGATCGCTTGCAAAATGTTGTTGCCAGCGATAGGCACATTGTAGAGTTGATCGTTCGTGTCAGATAAATAATCCATCAACGGTAATGTTGGAAGTTCTGTTGTAGATGATGTGCCCGCACCATCGTAGCCAAGCCCATTAATGACCTTCGTCATCGCAGCTTTATTTTCGTGATATTTCTTTGAGCATGATTTGATGTTATCTCCCAAGTCGACGAGTAGATCGCGTAGTATCATGTATTTTTCTATCGACTCATTAATTGTGTCGAGATCTTGCTTCGCTGTTTTGTGCAGCACCGAATCATCAGTAACATAACTATCTGCGACCTTCGGAAACGACCCTCTGAAATCTATAGCAAAATTAATCACCTTTGAAGTATCATTGGCTGCGCTAGCGGCGTTAGCAGCATTAACATTATTTATCATTTTTATGAGATTTATTTATCAACCGCTCAATATATAATGATAACAAAATGCCTACTTTTACAATAAAAACATTTGATTTAAGTGCCGGATTCGAAACAGTCCAAAAGGAAGCGCAGCATATAATAGTATCAGAGACTGACATCGATTTCATCAAGTCATATTGGTACTATGCGCTGTTTGGCGACCAGACGGAACCTACAAAACTACGAGGAAATCACACAGTAAATATGTTGTATGCGACGGATAATGATCTGCCGACTCCATCAGCTCTGGCGGTGTTGCATACGTTTGATAAGACTGTCAACATAGAACTGCTTGTTGTATCTCAAGAGTGTCGTGGGTGTGGATTCGGCACATCGCTGCTAAATGATATCATCGCAAGAAATGCAGCAAAAAAGATAACACTAGAAGTGCATGCAGATAACGTCGGTGCAATAAGATTATACAAAAAGTATGAATTTAAGCTCGTCGATCTATGCGGTGACTACTTGTGTATGGCGCGTAAACCAAAGGTTCGTCGACATAAGCGACCTATTATTGTTGCACCACTTCAGGAGCAGATGCTACAGGGACAGGTTGTGCTACCGGAGCTGACGCTGCTGGCGGCTCTTCACTAGAGCTAAACAACGATGAAACAAGATTCTTGATTATCGTGATAGGATTAAAACCAAGAACAATAGCAAGAATGACTAGACATACAACACCAAAAACGATGAGACCGGCCATCAACGCTGCTGTCGAAATACCGGAATTATCTGCTGCAGCCTTTTCTTTGACAAAGTTGTCAAGTGTTGTGATGGCGTTGTTCAGAGCAGTAGATGATTGTGTGCAACTTGCAACAGACGAAGAAACGATAGATTGATTGATGTCTGAAATGTTTAGTGTGGGGTTCTTCATGCCGGTGCAGTTAAGTGTGAAACCACCAAGATTTATTTTTTGCGAGTTGATGTTCGACGACACACAATTTGCGATAGACGACATATCGACCGTATTAACGATGTTGTTTTTTATGTTCGTCAACGACTCAACATCTGCCTGACTGTTGAGACTAAGGTTCAGTCCCGATAGTGCGGCTGTGACTTGTTTATCGAGTTCCGTCGAAAGATCATTTTTTATGTTGTTCGTAAATTCAGTCGATTGTAAGCAACTAAAGTTGTTCGACACAGATTGCGACTGATTTAATCCCGAGATGTTTAGCGAACATCCAACAAGATGAAGATCGCTAATGTTTATTTCTTGTGCATTTGATGTGTTCGATGAACAGCTTGCAGATGAAGACATGATCGTTGTAGAAATAACATTATTTACAATGTCTGTGGCAGAAAACGTGCTGGATGTGGCATTACCCATTTTATATATTACGCATCGATATATTTTTTGAGACCAAAAAATAATGGATCAACGCGTCTTGATTGGAATTGCAGTAGTTGTTGCAATCGTCATCTTGTATTTCGGGTACAAAAAATACATGAGTGAGTCGTTCACTCCAGAACAAACGAACAAAGCAAACTCAGTAGTCATGTTTGTGAACAGCCAAGCAGCAACAAAAAAGAGTGATTACGCAGCATATGCACGATTCTTGTTGAACACAAAGAACACAAATTCGGGTCTCATTCCTCTCGAAACATATTATGCCATCTATGATGCTGCCGTCAATGGTACATTATCGCCAACAGATGTGTTGATGCGAATGAAGTAGACGACGTTACGCAGTAAACGACGACGTCTAAATATCTTCTCCGAGGCCTAAGTCATCTGCAAAAATATAGAGACATGCACCTCCGATCACTAATACAATCAAGAAGATGATGAATAAAAATACTCCGAGATAACTCTTCGTCGATGTTGCACTGACGGTCGAAGTAGAGCTTGTCGTACCGCTTGCGGCGCTTGTAGAGCCACTAGTGGCGCCACCAGTCACGCTGCTTGTGCTACCAGTCGATGCAGTGCTAGATGGTAGTACACATGTTTGTGTAGTATCATCAAAAGTTACGCTCGACGCAGCAACATTATTCAAGTTGATGCTCTGACAACATGAGATGCTCGGGACAGGAAGAAACTGTGGTTTGAGAGCAGCGATCTGCGAGATGAGTTGATTGATCTGTGTGTTGAGATTATCTTTTTGTGATTGTGCATTAGCAGCCAAGCCATCAATGAACGATTGTTTGATCGAGCATTCACCATATGTGCAACATGAACCAGAATAATTACTCAGACATATACCGCTGGAGAATGCCATCTTTCCATCCCACTCATATGCACCTGCACCAAAACCATCAACATTCATCGCGGCGCAATCATTTTTGTGTTTAGTGTATCTCTCACCGTCTAATCCGCAACGATCATTGTCGCCAGTCGGCATTATTTTTTTGTAGTCATTGATGTTTCTGCTTGGCATTGCGATCGCATCTCTTTGCGCGATGAGTGCATTCATCTTCGTCTGAAGAGATACTTTATTGTTGTCATAATCCATTTGCAGATTGTTGTTCATCTCATTAATGGCTGATACTTCGAGGATAGCATCATCGCATGTTTTCTTACTTGACATTATTTTGGTCATTAGATATTTTTTTTAAACACGCCGAAATCATGTTTCTATACAAACATGAACGAGCAGCAATATAACACACAGCAAAAAAGATGGTGCGACAAATGTCAAGCGCACACCGCGAGCGAACAATATGTTGCGATGGACAGAATCTTATGTCCCGAGCATTATGAGATGACGGTCAACTCATTTCCAAAAGAGGTCTTTAGGCGATTTGAAGTCGATGCTCCATGCATTGAGTTTATCACATTTTGCAGAACACCTGTTGAAGACATCGACCATAGCTAATCGTTTGTGTGTCTCCCAATGAACATCTTTGATCGCATGTTTATACTCTTTAAGAAATTCGTCAGAGAGTCTGATCAATCCCAAATAACTGCTGATAGCTGATTCTCGAGAAATGTCTTCTGGAATAACAGCATTGACGGCGCGTAAAATCAGTGCTTTAACATCTAGTGTCTTATAATTTTCCGCATCTTCTAAGAGCAACTCTTTAATTTTTTGCTTGATCGAGTCTGCAAGTCCCTGTCCGAACTTGAACTCAGATGCCATAAGAACAAGATCATGTCGATAAAAGTTATCTGCAAATGTTTTGTTTGCAGAATCATTGTATCCAACATGACAAGCGACGGGCGTATCATCGAACACGATGCCTGTATTGGCGGTGAAGTAACCTAGCGCCTGACTATATGGCACAAGATTCTTGTCTAACCCTAGTGACATAAACTGAAATGTCTCATAGTTATATGTCTCATAAACACCTACAAGAGCGCCAGGACGTGGTAAGCAAACGATGTGTCCTTGTCGTTCCGTCGCATTGTCAGTAACAGAGTTTACAACACGTGTTCTGCGGATAAAATCTACATCGATCGGCTTCATAACATCATCTTGTTTTGGGTTGACTGTTCCGAAAATGTAACCGGGTGCATCTCGTTTTATAATAAGCACATTCTTATCATATGTAACAGGGTTAAAAAGTGTGATCAGATCGTTCGCAGATTTACATTCCGGCCACAGCTCTTCGATGCTCTTTGTAGATTTTGGCACAAGAAAATACCTATCAAGTGCGATCGACAACTTCATTGTTGTGTCAGAAAACAACATCGATTTTTGTGATCTAATATATTCATAGTAGTTTGCGTCGGGCTTCGACTTGGTGAATTTACGCAGCTTGAACAATGCAACTTTATCTACTTCACCACTTACAACGATCGGGCCAGCATTTGTTATCTTATTTATTTCTTGCTGCGTTACCTCTTCGTGAGAAAACTTCTTTTCGATAAGTGCGTCAACATAGTCATCAAAGTGATCTATCATCAACGTCATCAAATCGTTCATGCGGATGACTTGATCACGCAACATCTCATTTTTTGTACCACTCAAACCACGTGTCTCTGCCTGTATCACTTTGTTTGTGTTTATTGCTGACACCCAAGAACGCACAGAAGAAATAAACTCTCTTACTTGTGCACCGACAAATTGATTCTCGACTAACTTGGGTGCTTCTGGTGCCTTGGGTAATGATGTACCGGAGGTGTCATCATCGACGTTCTCTTTTATCACTTGATATGTTTTGATCATCTCAGCAAAAATATCTAATGCGCTCATCTTATATTTTCGTTTTAAGACTAATTCAAAGAGTGAATTATAGTTTTCTTCAATATGAACAAAGAAGATTTTATGTTTCCGAACTATGCCCGTCAAAATATGGGAGATGATACTGCTGTCCCTCAACAAGGGGCATCAAGTCCGTCAGGAGCTCCAAACACACCGAATGTGCAAAGTACGTCAAGTGCTATTGGTGGTTACTTGGTATATATTCTCATCGCTGTTGTAATCATCTTGCTTATCGTGATTGGTTACTTGTTATATAGTTCATCATCACCACCAAAACCTAATGTTGCACAACATGGACCGCATCCCGGAGGTCAACAGCCACGTCGTATGCCACCTGCAAAACCAAAGAAGATGCCTGATGTTGAAGCACCAGAAGATCACCAATCGAATGCACAAACAGAAGATTGGGCTGAAGCTCGCAACAGACAGAAGCAACGTGTCGAACTATCGAGATCATTAGCACGTCAGAAAGCTGCCGTCGAAGCAACAGTAGAAGAGATCGATGATACTGAGGATGCAGATAATGAAGAACATGAAGGAAGACATGTTGCAAACGGTCAGAGTGAGTTTGTCCAAGAATAAAAATTGAACATCTAAAATTAGATATATATAACAACTATAATACATGCCTTATTGCGACAAGTGTAGCCATTTGATGGATAAAAAAACAACAGCCACTAATGTTTTCTTCGCATGTGAGCTCTGTTCAAACGAGTTAAGAGGATCGGCAGAAGATACATTGATGTTCTCGGAATTCAAAGTAGATGACTCGAACGAGATGTTCAATGTGTTCAAGAAGCATGCGATCTATGATCCTTGTAACGCAAAACTAGACATCCCGTGCGAGAAATGTACCATGCCATATATGACAATGATTAGAATCGGCGATCAAGATCGCGCACATTTATTATGTGTTTGCGGTTTTGAGAAACTATATGAATAGTATGCACCGGACGGTGAGAACATATCGCCGATGGATCGTCAGAACATATCGTTCGCAGATGTTTCTTTTTTGACGACTCGATCTAACGATCTACTGACGATATGTCCTCACCGTCCGGGCCCGAGTGACAAAAAATTACATCCAGTTGATCTTTGGGAACAACTTTTTATCATCATGTTTTGGGACTAGGTCACTGTCGGCATCCTCATGTCCTAATGGTGTCGTCATATATGTCTTTTGTTTTTTGCGCATGTCATCGTACTCCGATGATTGACGAAGACGTCCACATGTTTTCAAGTGAATGACATTTTTGCCATACTTGATATCATGACCATCGAACAATTTTGCGATATCGTCCACGGATAGTTTGAAGTGTGTGTTCAAGAAATCGGTAGTTTCTTCGCGGCCGGATAAGACTGCGATCTCAGAATCGTCAATGACAACTTGATATTTTTCGAAGTTTGCGAACATGTTTATTATGACAAAAAAGAAACATCGTCAATTTTAGATGAAGAGACTAGTGTCGAAGTTGAGGAACGCACTTATATGATCTTTGAGCACGTCTTCTTGCTTTTCTATTTCTGCGCTTATACAACTATTACATTGTCCTTTGCGATCGTCATACATCATATTGAGTGTCTCGGCCACTTTGATAATATCTGCTCGATCAGCAAACACATCGATGTCGCGCAGTTCTGCGCAAAGAAAGTTAATCGGGATATAGTTGTTATCACGAAATGTGTCGTTCAAGATCGATACGATCATGTCAAAATATTCTTCGCGAATGAAGTTAATGATCTCTGTCACATTGTCAATGTACTGTTGTTCACGAAGATGCGGTCTTAATGCTATCATATCTCGAAGCAACTCATAACAAATTTCATCGTCGATACGATCAATAAGTTGTTGTTTGTCGGTGAACAACAATTTTATATGTGTCAGATCAGCACCCGGAATGATGATCTTTGGTGTGTTGGGCACATGTTCACCGATGGTGATGCTTGTCATTTGTTTGTTGTTCGAAATTATGTATGTTGGCATTTTATACAAAAAAATATACGCATCAATTTTAGGCGGTCATCGGATACTTCAATCGAGGATAATATTTGTCACAATCAACATGTTCGATAGTAACATTGCCTGATGCATCGATAGTCGCATGTGGAAACTCTGCAAACGGTTTGCGCTTAATATGTTCAAGTGCGATAGGCCATTGATCTTCATATACATGAACATTACCGAACGTCACTACTACTTTGTGCGGTGCTAGACCCGTGTTCGCACACACATAACCTAATACCAATGTTGCGAATGCGGTATTCCACATACCTGCACAACATATATCTGATGAACGATTATATGCCATAATACTTAGTCCGTTGTCGTCGACATAAAATTGGAACATCATTTGACATGGATATAAAACGCATTGATCATTGACGCGCGGATCATAGTTCAACATAACTAGTCTTCTGCTGTTTGGATCCTTCTTCAAAGTGCTGATGATGTCTGCGATTTGGTCTATACCATCTCTTGTCTGACCACTTGCATCATATGTACCACCATAATTTCTATAGTTATGACCATATGCAGGGCCGATGACACCATCAGTATCAGCTGTGTTCGCCTTCCAAATGTTCACTCCGTTCTCTTCGAGATATTTAGAGTTAGTTTGACCACGCACAACAAATGACTTGAACTCTTCGACAACACCGGTTAGCATTGTACCCGCAGTAGTTGACATGGGCAGTAATATTGTTACGCTCTGATCATCTTTCGGAGCATCCGAACATGAAACATCAAAAGTCATGCTTCGTTGAAATAGACTTTTTGTGACTGCATTACGACCGCGTGACTCATAACCATTATGCATAATTTCTTCAATGATGTCAATATGTTGTTGTTCTGATGTAGTCATGATTCTGTATGAATGATGAAAACGGATGTTCAAATTTAATACCACACGGACGGTGAGGACATATGACATGCATGCGATGAAGACATATCGTTCGCATATAACATATGTGCTGGCGATGAGAACATATCGTCGATATATCATTAGATCTCACCGCCCGGACTCATCGTCTAACTGGTACTTGCGAGATCGACAGCTGTCTTTCTCGAAGGAATGATACCGCTGATAGCATTGTGGGTGGCCAACACAGAACCAAGACGACATGTCTTAGTTGATTCATTAAAGTCAGCAACATTACAAGATGAATCGCTGAAACATATCTTTGCGCACTCATCACCATTGTTTGCTGATTGTTCACGAAGCATGTCTGCCTTCAACTCACGACCAGGCACTCTCATTGCTTTATGTCCCTTGATCCAGTATGCTGTAGATGCGCTATTTTGTGTGTTTCTTCTCTTCTGACATGTGCCATCAAGCGTCATGTACGTCCATGAATCACAGTTTGTATCATTTGTGCACAACTCTGCACACTGTTTTGCACTGGCGGTTTGTTCAGTACCATCATAAATTTCTCCGTTTGGTAATCCATCGAATGGTAAGATATCATCTTTAACCAGGCGGTTTGCAGGTCTATCGATGACTACAAACTGCTGTGCGCCATCTTTTTGTTTCTTATGATATCCGATTGTTCTCATTCTGCCGAAATCGGCTACATATCCAATCATCAAAATAACCAATACTACTAGTACTCCGATTATTAGTGTGCTCATTATTTTGTGATTTAGATGAAAATACAACTTTTTAAATAATATGCCCAAAGTTAACACACAGATAACGAAAAGAGATTTCAAAGAATATGACATTTTGTACAAAAGTTTGATGGTACATGGTCCGACAGGAACAGGAAAAAGTAAGTCAACGTTATATTTCGCAAGTGCTATCGCGCATCTTATCAATGTCGCTGTAGTTTTTTGCCCAACTAATGTGTTTCACAATGATTGGAGCAGTATCGTTCCTGATATGATGATCAGAGAAACACTATCTTTGCAGGCGATCGAAGCCATTATAAAAGATCAAGAAGATAAAACTAACTACAAAAAACTCGCACGTGAACATCGTGCATTTTGGAAGCAGATTCCTGGTAGCGCTGAAATAGACGCTGAGTATGAAGCAGAGAAAAAGGCGATTGCTGATCGTGTTGAACAGAACAAGATGACGATGAATTCCGAAGATTACACGAAGGCTGCGCACGAACAGTATGTCGCAAAGTTCAACAGAAACAAGAAATCGCGTGAACTTATCTACAAAAAAATATCGGGTGTTTACAGAAAAAATGGTATCGACCGTGATAAACTTGATAAGACTGATAAAACTACCATAGACCTAGTAATATTCCACAAATACTTCCGTCTCAATATCAATGTGTTACTTGTGATTGATGATTGCACCGATCAATTTAAATCTGTGCCAGATGACACATGGAAATTGCTCTTCAATAAGAGTAGACATTTTAAGCTGACTGTCATCATGGGAACACATAACTTGGGTGATATTAAGGTGCAATGTTTACGTACAGCACCCACATGGCAAGTGTTCATGACGGCACAAGCCGCTATTGGCTACTTGACCAACGGTGCTATTGGTTTGAAGACCGTCATCATAGTAGATTCGAACGCACTTTCGAAAGCGTTCTCGATAGATAAAGAGAAGTCGACGATGACACGAGTAGCATTATCTCGCGACATGGGCATAGTAACAAAGTTCACGTATCCTGCGAAGCTATCATTCAAGCTGTGTGATCCGGTGTTTTGGAAGGTCGACGAAATCATGAGAAAAAAGAAAAAGACGCATCCTGTTAGAATCGATATAACGAAGCTTTAAGCATCGATATCATCGGTATCGACAATAACAATGCTTACGTCGCACAAATCATCACGTCTGATGTTGATGACAGATGGTCTGTTGAACATGCTTAAGACCTCTTTCCACAAAAGATGTTTCAGCGGTTCGAAGCGTTCTGCAACATTTTTTTTGATGTCGGCATCTACATCAGCACATTTTATGTACACATCGTTAATGCATCGTGCAACCGTATACATATTCAATGCGAACTTCCTATCGTCTGTGGTTATGATGTTTAATTTTCCAAAGATAGATGCATTCGTCATCTTGCTATTTGCGATCGTACTTATGAGAGTCAAGTTGTTTGTCATTGCGCTATCTGGGAGTATGTAATGATCCATCGCGATAATCAAATTTACGAAATATGAATAACGCCCACACGGCCAGAAGAAGCATTTTTAACAGAGACGAACGCACCGCCTGTGCATAGTTGTGTGTCGATCACTTTGTAATGACCATCTATAAATATTTTTGTACCGGGTGTCAATGTATATGCAGGTGACCCGATGGACACTATGTTACCATCAAGTGTGCCTTGTGTTTTTTGCCATGACTCTTGTGGGATGCTTGTAGCAAAATCCGTGTGAACGGTTCGTTGACCGCCTAATAAACGACTGACAACAAAACATGTATCGCTAAAAGTATACTTATTTCCGTCGAGATCAACTGCTTCTTGTGTTGCGATGAAGTGAATGCGCGATGCAGTCATAAGTGAACCATTGAGCACTTTGCATATATACCCTCCGCAAATGATGTGCATATCATCTGTCTGGCGGTCTGTACATGTCGTCATATCGAACACCATCGAACTTTTTTTGTAAACTTTTTTCATCTCTCTATAAAATTGATCGTAAAATCTTCATCAAAAAAATGACAGACATGACGTTCGTGACAAACACGACAATCGACATATCGCACATGTATGATGACTTGCTATTTGAAGTACTATCATTTGGCGACTTGCATGGCCTCTATCGCGTACTATTTGTGAACAAACGATTCAAGCGATGTGCTGACCGCGTGTTCGCTCGTATCGATCTAACCGACATCATCGCGCGCATCGACACTGATGAACGTATGCATATATTTGCACGAAAGTACGGCTCACCGTCAATGATGGTATGCACAAAATATGGCGCAGAGATGATATCAAAAGTACACGGATATATTCTAGCAGTAGTCGAAGATGCGAACAATAAACAACACACAATACTAACAACGCAGTTCGAAACTGGTTTAGTACCTAGTAACGATCCTATGAAATGGATATCACGATGTACTATGTATTTTGTCGATGACAATATTGGTGAACAAATAGACTTAAGGAAGTCATGTTGTACATATTATGAAAAATATGATTATGTGCGGGGTACTGAGTTAATTACTAAAGATAATACCCTAAGCACATCACTAATAGGACATATTGTATATCGGCCATCAAAAGAGATGATGGATCGTATGCGAGAAATGTGTATTAATTTTAGTATATCATACAATCTGTTACCGCCTGATTATATGTGTACACAAACACATATGCTTGATATTCGTGTGCCAAAACATACAGTGTGTTACAAGATTTTGCGCGTAGTGAAGATAGAGTAAAATTGATTTTTTGTCGTCTCACTTAATCACAAAAAATGTCACATTTCTTATGTTCCGACGCCATCGAGCACATCTTGGAATACTCTTTGTTGCCTGAAGTAAACACATTTTTACTCGTTTCGAAAGATGTTTCATTGGCGACAAAGACATATTTTGTTCGTGAGTTCGTATCAAAGTTCACACCTGGCACAAGATTACTGTTCGTTCGCACAAGCTACGCAGATATACTTTTCACTCTTGGAGGGAGTTTGATCGAAACATCAGGTGCATGTCATCAGATATGCAGATATGTTGATTACATGATACCGGCAGAAGATCACGAATATACCATTCTTCGTTTCGGAGGTGGTCGTAGTTTTTGTTACAACGCATCTGTGAAATATGGTGGTGTCGCGAGCATCGTCGGACGATCAGGTGGCTTATTGCATCTTCCTGAGTTCAGATACACGATGACAGGACTGCCAAAACATGTTGCCTATGGATATTATTTCGAAGCATACAAACTGTGTGCACTGATCGATTCAGGCAATGATCACGCCATCTTTACTGTTGACGAAATTAGCACCATCGAGGGTGAAGACAAAATATTAGTCAGATTGCGTAACGGTGCTTTTCACAAATTCTCATACAATAATTTTAACAACATTACCAAGATGCACAAAGATCACTTGTTGATCAACAAGAACATCGTCTACACATGTGATACTGACGACTTTACAAAAGCTACAATGTGTTCTGTAATGAAGATGTTCAAACGATCTGCACGCAAAAGTAAGAAAAGTTGTCTTATCATGTAGTCAAAATTGACTCTTTATTTTTTAGAAAACCAAAAAAGATGACATGCATGAATGCTCTTGCAGAAGATATGCTCGTCGAAATAATGTTGTTTCTCAACATCGAGACGCTTAATACATGCCGACATGTTTCTCGAAACTTCGATCGCAACGTGCGTGTTGTACACAGATTAATCAATCCAAAAAAGACACCTGTCTTCGTGGTAGTAACTACTACTGTGGCTGCAACCGACAATAAATCTGATCCTGTCACAAAGTATGTCGGAGAGTATTATAGTAAATGTGCCGTCGCTGTGTTTACGGAAGATGCACGTCGCATGAAACATATCTTATTCGACAAATCTTATGTTTTTCAACGGCCAGCACAACCACAAGAATATTCATATATGCCGTTCGAAGAGATAAATGTCTGTATGATCGATGTGACAAGACCGATTATATATTATCCTGATATAGGTATGATCTTTTATATAACGGACAATGGATCATTTGTGACTTGTGTTGATCAAGTTTCATCCCGTCTAGAATATTCAGATTACTATTATCGAGAGTATTCAACCGATGTAGTCTATCGTAATAGGAAGATCAATGTACGTTGTACTAGTATTGTACGAGAAATCGGATGTAAATGTTTTATCGCGAACAATAACTACATACTTACGCGCGATGAGAACGGATCACACGCAGATAAGTTTGAATACATTTATCGGGCAAATTAATCGTTTGAAATAATTTTTTTGTGAGAGATATAAATGTTATTGATTCACAAAATTATTGTTGTGTTGCTCATCGTTAGTGCTGCTAACGCAGCTACGGCAGCTACTACGACAGAAGTACCGTTGACAAAATTATCAAAAGGATCGCTCGAAAAGAGCGAATACATCTGGCGATATGGTGGTCCGTATGGATATTATTGCGGACTCATGCACACGTCTAAGATGTTCGATGAACCGATCGATGCAGTCGATAGAGCATGTCAGTTACATGACACATGTATAAGCTCAGCAGAAGAGTATCTCAACTGTGCATGTAACGAACAACTATTATTGCGTATGTATGATGTGTGTCCTGACGGTGCTAATGCCACATACTATCGTGATCAAATCATTCGTGCGATGAACATCGGCACAAGTTTATGTTCATCTGATTGTGACTTAACACGCAGGTATTTTGTATCTGCTGAACTTGGATATAATGGAATCCCATTTTATGGTCCCGATAAAATAGTATTGCGTGGCGATGAACTATCGAACAACATTCTTTATGGTATCATCGACAAAACACAGATGCGAAGATTCGCGATCGATAACATCGAAGGACGACTTGTACAACATTTGAAGTCGTTCAGAAAGTTAGATGTGACGGCGATGACATCTACACAAATTTCATTCCCCGAAAATGAGGTGCTGATGGTCATCATCGATCCTACGGTGCCATCAAAGAGCAATCAAGAATCATTCCATGCCACCAGCATAATGATTTAGACGACACTAAAAAATGCACATTCTTTTTTTGCAAAAGATATACACATGTCACTTGTCTCGTCGTCGTTGACGATAAATGATTTGTGCTCAGACACATTGATGGAGATAGCGAGCTACTCAGAAATAAGCGACATGTATAACATGTTCTTCGTCTCAAAAAATGTGTCGCATGCTGCACGTGCATTCTTCGAGAAGACATTTGGTGGAAATATTTTGTTATATGTCAGAACGATAGATGGCGATTCTGTATTTTTGAAACGGTCAGTTGCACTTACTGCGCAAGAGGTCATCTCATCGCTCGAAAGATGGTCATGTAAAGTTGCACAATGTCGACCAGAAGATGCATCCATACTTTCTTTGCATGAGTTTGGCGCAAGAAATAAGCTCATCGTCGAGAACAATGTTTACTCAGGATCATGGAAAACATCGAATGTTACTCGAATAAAGTATATGCGCTACTCTGCGAACGGCGACTCACTGCCTGAAATCGTCTATCACGGTTTTTACAACAAGAAATCAGGTGTATGTTTTTTAGTCGGTGATCCGAAACAACCATCTGCGACAGTTTTTACTTCGGGTGTAAAATTTCATAATGGGTCTCTATGGTCGATGACGTTGATCGACGGCAATGTTCATTGGTTTGCAGCTCGATCGTTCGACAGCGAATATAAGTTAACACAAGATTATATAATCATTGAAGACGAGATGATATATGTGACGGCTCTCAACAAGTTCTATAAATTCTCATGCAAAAAAATATCATCTATTCTTGAGATGCCAGCTGATCGTAGACGTCTCAAAAGTATGGGGCAGTGTTGTGTGATCGCTTAGATCTTCTTGGAAGATATATAACACAAAATATGTCTTGATGTTGCGTCCGCTTGTTGCGTGCAGGCGGTGTGCTGACCGTTAGTTGTTTAACTATTTCTGCGTTTTCTGTTCTGATCATCTTGGAGCATACGGACATTTTTTAGAGATTAACGTTGTTGATTGATGTTCAATTTTAATCGCGAGAAACATTTGCTGTACATTTTCATCTCATCATAAAACCACTTTCTATCTGCTGGTGTCATAGTGTCTGTTTGAGCTTTTGGGAGTTGATTGTTCATGTTTTTGGTATGTATATCGTCATGGAATGACATTCAATTATAGATGTTCAAGTCGCGGATATGATCGATCTTATCGGTCAAATAGAAGCTATGAGAGATGACTCTTTCAAACGGTAAGTACTCACATACATAGTCTGTGCAATAACTACCTATACGACCTCTAATATTCTCGAACGATGATTTGAAGAATTCGATCATATCTTTTTTGAGAAGGTTGCCGGCCATCACATCATCCATATATACAACAATCCATTGTCTGCTCAACTCAGGTATTGCAACCGCATTCTCAAGTCCGAATAAAAAGATGTCAGTAATATCGATTACCTCATAACTTTGCATTGATAGTATACTCTCTTTCTGCAAAAAAATGAACATCCTTATCATAGTATTGATCATAATTTGCATCATCGGCATCGCAATGTATGTCAGATCACGCGAAAATTACACAGTACCTGTTATACCTTTCGAATATTAATTTCTCGGAGCCATCTATCCGAATAAATTTTGTACTTTGTCATACAATGAATTGCCTCCGGCCATTCTTCCGATTTGACAACATATTTCGGACCTACTCCTAATCTTTGTGCTAACTCAACGACGCAATGATGGAATTTTACAATGAAATTTGTATCAAATGATGTTAACGAATGTGGAACAGGTATCGTGATATGATCATCCTCGACGTCGAGATAATCTTGTATCTGATCTCTGAACACACCAATTATGACGTCATTCAAACTAACTGCCTCAAGTAGATCGTTGAATGCACGAACAACGAGTTGAGAAGACATCTTGTTTATGTTGCTCTTTACTGCATTGTCGCGAATGTCGTTGAACAAGATATAGTTGAAAATATCTTCTTGTGTTGCGCATGGATTGTGTTCAGCGGCAACGAAAAGCTCTCTGACCGATGCTTCTAACTTCGAGACGATTATCGGATCGTCGCTGAACATCAAATATTTCTCCACAAAATTAGCAACGATGAATCTATCTTTTGTGCACATCGTCACGGGTGGTGAGAAATGCATCATCGGTAATTTTGCAACAAACAGTATTATGTCGATGCATGTGATGACCATGTTTTCGTCGATGACATCAATAGAGTCGACGGTCAATGTGTATTTATATCTGTCTTCGAAAGCTGCGTCGATCGTCATAAAGAATGTTTTGTGCGCATCTTTGCTGATGTACTTTTTTTGCGATCCTAACATGATCTCGATATCAC
>Ga0302211_10000253_pt1 | contig 21174 bp, 21 predicted proteins | sample II_Fen_E3_3_FD_200234 | JGI IMG/M metagenome (GOLD analysis project Ga0302211, IMG submission 200234) | Peat permafrost microbial communities from Stordalen Mire near Abisko, Sweden - II_Fen_E3_3 | ecosystem: Environmental > Terrestrial > Soil > Wetlands > Permafrost | place: Sweden: Abisko... | reverse complement strand
GATTTATCAGGATATGATCTTGTAATTCAATGTGGAGCTTGTATGTTTAACCGCAAATATGTCTTATCCCGTGCCGAAAAGGCTCGTTCCCAGAATGTGCCGATGTCCAATTATGGCGTTGTGCTCGCCTATTTGTCCGGTATCTTGGATAAAATTGATTTCTAAATAAAAAAACGAAAGCCTCAAGCAAACGAGGTTTTCGTTTTTTTTATGGGGATTCGCCTATGAGCAATAATATTCTTGTAAGGAAGGAAGTTCCAAGCAGGCTAGACGCCCGCCAAAGACACAACCGCAATCGATATCAATTTTGTCATGGTGAATCGGATCGTGCCAGATCAGCGAATCACTGATACGTTTAGGGGCATCCGGTAGATAAAATGTAGGTGTATGCCCGAATATGACTGTTTTGCCAACATACGCCGGATGTGCATAAAAATCTCGAAATCCCCAGACAAAATCTTTAGTTGTATTTTCTGTCAGTTCTTTGGCTGGATTGATACCCGCATGAGCAAAAATATAATTATCTATTACAAAATGTGTTGGCATGGCACGGATGTAGAAAAAAAGTTGCGTTAATTTTGTCACTGAAAAATCTTTAATTTCATTCAGTGTTTTTGCACCACCGTTGTAGGTAAACCAAATCATAAGTTCTTCTGACGGCCTTTTTTTCCAGTTCGTGTCCGCTAGCATTTTTTGCAGATTTTCTTCTAACATTTGTTCATGATTGCCTTTCAGAAAAACAGCACCGTTTTTGTGTAAATTTTGGCATAGTTCAAAACTTCCTATATTATCTTCACCCCGGTCTAAGGAATCGCCCGCAATAATCAATAAATCTTGCAAGGGGTCATATTCAGACTGTTCTAAAACTTTGAGAAAGTGTTTTTTTTGTCCGTGGATATCTGAAACTGCCAGAATCCGACGATATTTTTTTTCGTCCATGAGCCAGTCACTCCTTTTCTCTATTATAATTCAAAAAGTCAGAAAACAATAGAGAGAGGAGCTTTTCTTTAATTTTAGTAAGAAAAAGAATTTTTACAGATTTTTAGCGAAGAAAATGTAAGGATATAGTATAATAGAAAGGAGTTCATAATTTAAATAAGCTGTGATTTTATTGATCCAGCTCAATATGAGGAGAGATGATATGTTGAAACATTCAAAAATCATGCTGTTGTTTTTGCTGTTTACATTTCTTATAGCAAATATCCAAGTAGCAAGTGCACAAACAGAGTGGTACTGGATTTCATCGGATAGCAAATACACTAAATATTTTGCACCTGAACGAGTTGTAGTAAGCGCACAAAAAAATAATATCGCAACCCAAATAGAAGCTTGGACTAAAACAGTTTATGCTTATGCTGGTGCGGCAGAAACAATTACGAATTATGGAATTCAAGCCATTATTCCAGACCCGGCAAAGCTTAGTTATAGTTTGGCTAGACTTCATATAAACCCACAAGATCGTACGGTCGAATATGTACAGGAAATTTTTTATGATGCGAATGGAAATGTATTATGGTCAAAAGACACCAGTACACCGATTGTGAAAGAGATAAATTCCCGTGCATTTGATGAGGATTTCTATTGTCTGATTGTCGATCAAGTCTTTAAAAAAAATGAAGCAAAGCAAAGCAAGGCAAGCGATCGCTGGCTAACCTTGTGGAAATCCGAATCAACAGATGGTTCCACCGTATGTTGGGCGGATACTACCACAATCCGTCTGCGTGGGAATACGGCCACGCTTTGGGTATGGGAAGAACAAAATAATATTAGTGGTAAAGTAGTGGAAATAAAATTCCGCAAGAAGGTCTATAACTTAACAAATGAAACAAGTAAAATTGTAACCTATAATTATTGGAATGAAAGCAAAGGCTGGATCGTTGAAACGGATGGAATTGATGGAAGATTTAATTCCATTGTACCTGATAGTAACGAAGATGTTGGCATCAAGGAACTAAAAAAATACATCGAATCCCATAAAGACTGGGTTTCTCGTTACAATCTAGAATAGAGAAATTTTGACAAAGAATCATTGCTTTGTTATACTATACTTTAGTGTGTGGTTGTAGCTCAGACGGATAGAGCGGTTGCCTCCTAAGCAATAGGTCGAGGGTTCGACTCCCCCCAATCACACCAATAAAATTAATACTTCCCAGCGTAGGCACAATGTGGGCAACTGCTCGATGGCACACAATGGGCACAACGATATAAATTTTTATAAAAAAGACGACTGAGTTTTAAACTTTAGTCGTCTTTTTTGTTCGTACACGGGGAGAATTTATTAATTTATTATCTAGAAGATGTATATAATCTAAAGTGCCTGTAAATCTTTTAGCAAAGATACTTACAGGCACTTTTATATAGCTAAAATGTTTTTAAATACGTATGATACGTGTTATGATATAAATATGTAAAGGGGAGAAGAAAATGCCGATGAAGCCAAAAGATAGGATAAATTTATTACTGAAAAATTGTTTTATACATATCAAAAGCAACAACGGTTCACACTAAAAATTTGTAAATATGCAAACAGATAAAACTGTAATAGTTCCAATACATAGTAAGTAACTAGGAAAATGGCTAGAATTAAGAATATTAAAAGATGCAGGGCTGAAATAACTCCTGCAAGTCTTAAAAATAAGGGGGATAGCAAAATGGCTAAATATTTTTATCCTGTAATTTTTCATAAAGAAGAAACAGGTAGTTATTCTGTATTTGTCCCAGACTTACCTGGATGTAATGCAGAAGGTGAGAGTTTAGATATAGCCTATGAGATGACAGCGGATGCAATAGGTCTATATTTAGAAGGAAAAGAAGAAGCAGAATATCCAACAAAAAGTGATCCAAAAACAATTGCATTAGAAGAAAATGAGTTTATAGCTTTAGTAGAATTTAGCAAATTGGAATATGATAAAAAACATAATACGAAAGCTGTAAAAAAAACATTAACGATTCCGGCGTGGTTGAACGAGCGGGCTGAAAAAGAACATATAAATTTTTCGGGTATTTTACAAGAAGCATTGAAAAAAAAATTAGATGTTGGTTAACTAAATAGATAAATGAGAAACTCCCTGGTATCGATACGCACTGTATCAGTGCCAGGGAGTTTTTATTTTGGATATAAGATGTTAACCATATATATGATGAACTGGTTGCAACTAAATAGATGAAATGATAAAAGTCCACAGTGATATGCTTGTATTAGTGATAAAGATTTTTTTATTTTGTCGTTTTTCGGACGGTGTTGCCCTAAGCAATAGGTTCCTAATCACACCCAATGAAATCAATGCCTCCCCGGGCTGGGGGGCTTTGTTAAGTGGTGTTCATGAGCATTTCAAATGGAAAAGCCAAAACAACTACTGGTTGATTTTTATGTAAAAAATTCAAATAATGTTTGTTGGACATTCGATATATTTAGGCATAGAATTATTTTTGACAGTACTGTTAACTAAGATTAAGGATGATGTTTATGTTAAATAATATAGAATTTGGAAAAAGAATTATGCTATGGAGAAAAAATAAAAATTACACACAAGAAAAAATGAGTTCCTTTTTAAATGTTACGCCACAAGCAATTTCTAAGTGGGAGAACGGTGATTCATTGCCGGATACAGGGATATTACCATTGTTGGCACAAGTCTTAGAAGTATCTATAGATTATTTATTAGTTGGCGAGATCTTGATAGAAAAGACAAGCCCATATGATAATCAATATCAAAAAGAAACGTATTATTGGGGAAAGGAGCCGTCTTTACTCGCAAAACAAATCATAAAATTAGTTGAGGATATTCCAAATAGAAATTTGCTAGACATTGGCAGTGGCGAAGGTCGTGATGCAGTATATTTTGCAAAAAATGGGTTTCAAGTTGATGCGTTAGAGATATCTGAACCTGGTATAGGAAAAATACGGAAATATAGTGAAGAAAATGGCTGTACTGTTAATATTTTGCATGAAAATATGATTAATTACGAATTGAAAAAAGCATATAGTGTTATTTATTCCAGTGGAAGTTTGCAGTTTTTAGCACTTGATCAAAGAAAAGATCATTTTGAAAATTATAAGCAACATACGGCTGTCGGAGGGATTAATGCACATTTAGTTTTTGTAGAAAAGCCTTTTATTAAGATTGCACCAGACTGGGAGAAAAATGAATTCTTTTATTTATCAGGTGATTTGCCTAAATTCTATGCAGATTGGCAAATTTTATCTTATGATGAGCAAATTATAGACTGTAACTCAGCTGGATTGGCACATCAACATGCAGTTTGTTGCATAATAGCAAAAAATAGATAGAATTTGTTTCAAAATATTATCCATCACGTCAGCTGTCTTAAAATAGCGTGGCAACCGTTAACTGATGCAAAAAAAATAATCAGAATCCAGCCAGCTACGAAGAGTTTTAAATGATAAAAATCCGCAACCTTTAACTATAAAGATTGCGGATTTTATCATTTATTTCTAATACGGCACTTAACTGTGCTGAGGATGCTACGGCAGTGTCTCTACTTGCATGGATTAAAAATTTGTGACTAGTTAGGCACGATGTGACATTGGAAGTAGAAAAATATATACATTTAACAGAGTCAATAGAATAATTAATATCACATAAGGAACATAAGAGTATATCGCTTGTTTTTTCAGATCATTACTTTGCGATCCGTAATTAAATCCAGAAATACGATATGCTGTATAGACAGATCCTACCGCACCTAAGAATAACAATGCAAATTGCATGATTTCTATTGTGTTTGCAGATAGTACTGCTGTTGAAGTTGGCTGTACATGTATTCCAAACATTGCCATACCGGCATACAAAACAGATTTTCCTTCGGCAAGCAAATGAAATAAATTATGTGCCATATGTCCGGCAAAATCTAAGGGGATTAATGCATAGCCAAAACGAGCAAAATTTATATATGTCGAAGCAGAGTTTATACGAGAACTAATCCAGCTTGTAATATAAAGCAATAAAACAGGAATAGCCATTGCAATCGCAAAAATTACGGTAAATGTTATCGCATAATTATCTGTGCCTAAAAATACTTCTAGGTAATGTTGTGCTTCAGCCCATACGTCAAGCATTGTAATGTTTTGAACAAAAACGATTCCCATAATAATTACCGCTAAAAAAGCTTCTGCAACTTTAGGGCGCTGAATAAACCAAAGTTCTTTGGTTGGCATACGAAGGGAAATCTTGATAGAATCATTGGGACAATTTTTTATACAATCTCCACAAAAATTACAGGAGGCATTGCTGTCCATTGTTTTAGGGAATTCAAACATCGGGCAGCCGGGAGCTGGTTCTCCCCCCTTATAGCAAGCTGCTACATTACATGTTTTACATTTTTCAGGAGAACTCCGAAGTTCTAAAGCTGCACTACGTGAATAATTCCCTGATAGTCCACCTAAAAAACAAAGATAACGACACCAAGTTCGACGCTCAAAAAAAGATCCAGAAACGATTACACCTGTGGTAATTAAGAGCATTATAACGCCCGAGCCTCGGGGATATTCTACCATGCCAAAAACATGATCGCTCCAGGTAATTAGAACATATATAAAATCAATAATCCATATACCATATTTTTTTAAAAAAAGAGGTACGGGACGATGATTGCCTACAAATTTTTGTACAAAATCACTTAACATAGCAAATGGACAAATTGCACACCAAACACGTCCTACAATCAAGAAGGTTAGCGGAATAATAGACCACCAAAAAATCCATGTCATTGCAGTACCAAAATTATCATGCGGGGAAGAACTTCCAAAGAGCATTTGAAATATAATAACGCAAAATACGATAGCTGTAGGCCATTGCAAGATTCCAGGGTACCAGCGACTTTTAAGAATTCTTTTCAATACATAATTAAATTTTTCGTCCATTTCCCAATACCTCCTTGTTTCTGAATTTCATTACGCCAGCAGTAATAATAACGATTGTATTAAACAACAAAAAGGTATAGATAAAGGGCCAATTAGGACCGACGCCTGCTTTTCCTGTTGTCCGGTCATCATGTTTATGGTGATTTGGTTCTTCACCTGTATTTTCAGAACCGTGGTTTTTATGGATATCTTCTCCGGACATAGTATTTCCTTCCGCCATACTTGCATCGGAAGCATGTTCATGCGACATTTCCATACCATCGTCCATAACCATTGTAGTATGTTGATTAACGACTGTTTCATTAGAATGATTCGCTGCATAGCCTGGTGATAAAAAAATCCCTGCTACGACAAGGTTGATTAAAATTCCCAACCATAATTTTTTCAAACAGAACACCCTCTCTTATTATGTTTGGTTTTATTTTACAATTTGAATATAAAGAAATTATGCAGAACATGTTAATAACTTATGAAAATTATTGAATGGATAGGTGTGAGACATTATATTCACTTGTCTCTATTATTGTCTTTTATAGATACTAGAGGATATTCTATTATTTTATAGAATTATCTTTTTTAGAATTAGTTATAAACTTTATCGTTAAGTATGAAAATATTACCAGGAGGGAATATATATGCGAGATAAATAAACTGAGAATGTTATTGAAAAGTATCACGCAATTTATATGGGGAAATAAATACCGGAAATCCATAAAATTTTTCAACAAATATACCCGATTTGCGAACACAAAAGGGAAGCTTTATACTGACACGATCCAAATAGCTTTTGAAGAGGAAAGGTGAAGCAGATGAAAAACAGTTTAAGTAGCCCCAAAAGAGTAGCTGTAAGGTATTTGCAAATAATTTTACCGGTTTTGTTAGTATTATTCGTGTTTTTGGCGGGTGCCATCTACTATTTCGATAGTAATAACCAAATTAGAGAAAATCGTGATTCTAGTCATAAAATGCTTAATCAGGCAAATAAAACACTCAAGACATGGATTGATGATCAGATGATAGTTTTATCGATGATTACCAATGATCCGCGGGTCATTGCGGCTTGTGCAGATCCGACGAATGTAGAAGCCGTTGCAAGAGCCAATGACTTTCTGCAGTCATTTCACGAAAAGAACAAATATTATGAAAACTTCGCATTGTCTTCTAATCTAGATTCCAATTTTAGTTTTACTTTGACGGCGGTCGATGGTAAGCAATCTATAATTAAGCGAGGAGTATTTTTTGTTGATTCATCAAAAGGTGTATCTGTAGGAAAATCTAATGCAGAACACCCCATGTCCAAGTCGATATACAGTGAAGGTAAGCCGCATGTTATTACTCATGTATATCGCAGTTTGATATATGGGAATCCTGCGTTTATCATATCCTTGCCCGTGACTAAGGATGGGAAGTTTGTTGGTGCTGCGCATGTAGCTATGCCAATGAACTACTTTACTGATAAATTTGTTAATGAAGTTAAAATGGGAGAAACTGGTTATATGTTTATGGTGGATGATAACGGATTGTTCATCTCTCATCCAAATAAAGATGCGATTCTAAGTGAAGAGATGTCCCAAAAATACAATCCAGTGATATCCCGCATTTTACAGGGAGAAACGAACTTTAATCAGGTTTTTGATGGTACGGAAAAGACGTACAATGCTATAAAATTTGACTTTGAGGGTCTTAATCATGTGAGCAACTGGTATTTGGTATTTGTTCAGGATAAAGTGGAAATTATTGCATCTTCCGTACGTTTTGTTTGGTTGATAAGTATATTTTTACTTGTTGGATTTATATTGGTAATTGCGACTATTTATCTCACTACGCAAAAGGTAGTGGTTCATCCACTTGTATTTCTCGGAGGCGAGCTGACAACACTAGCCGAGAAAGGGGGGGATTTGACTTGTCAAATCCAAGTGAATAGTCAAGATGAAATTGGTGTTATGGCAGATGCTATTAATCGTTTTTTGGATAAGTTGCGTCTTATGGTGAATGCTATTAAAGAAGGGTTTGATAGAGTATCTACTGTATCAAGCCAAGTAAATTTAGCTACCAATCAGATCAGTCAGTCGGCTGGACGTGTAGCTGCGGCCATGGATGAAGTAGCGGCTGGTGCTGTGCGTCAGACTAAGCTTGCGAATGCTATTTTGGCGCGTGTCGATCAAGTAGATGAACAAGCCGTTGATGGGGGCAAAGCTCTCAATCAAGCGGTGGATAATGCTCATTCTGCAACTGCTGTGGCACATGAAGGCTATGCGGCTATTCGAAAAGCGATTGACAATTCAACATTGATGATTACTACTGTCAATTCTGCCACAACGTCAATGCAGAAGTTAGGCCAACGTTCGGAGGAAATTGGAAGTATTGTAACGTTAATTACACAGATATCCAATCAGACGAATTTACTAGCACTTAATGCCGCGATTGAGGCAGCACGAGCTGGTGAACAAGGACGGGGATTTTCTGTTGTAGCAGAAGAAGTGCGAAAATTAGCTGAGGAATCCAATCAAGCGGCGGAACAAATTGGGAGTTTAATTAGTGCGATTCAAGTCGATACGGCAACAACGGCACAATCTATGGAACAAGGGCTAGGAGCAGCCAAACAACAGGTGTCTATGATTGAACAAGGTGGACACTCACTCGCAATTATTGTGCAAAAGACGGAAAAGGCAGAATCAGATGCAAAAATCACGCAGACGATCTTCACAAAGCTTTTAGAATATACTACTGCGGTATCCCAAGATATAAAAGTCGTTTCAGAGATATTGAACCAATCATCTATTTCAACTGGTGAGGCAGCTATTGATATTAGTCATCAGTCGGAAATGCTGGATCGAGTAAATCAACAAGCAAGAGAATTGGTTGAGTTCGCAGATTCGTTACAAAGTCAAGTGAGTAAGTTTAAAGTGTAGTATAATATATAGCGTATATAAAAATAGCAGTTGGCGATGTATCCTGAAAAGATGAATAAGGGAATATTTTGTTTTTGTAATGAAATATTTAGAAGGATTTTTTATATACTTTTAAATAAGATTCATTCAAGGAGGTCTTGATTTTTAGATGAAAACAACGATTTATTATTATTCAGCTACCGGAAATTCGCTTCATGCTGCTAAGAAAATCAGTGAAGGAATAGAAGATTGTCAGCTAGTGGCAATGGTCTCACTGAAAGGCCCCAATAAAATTCCAGTAGAGGTAGAACAGATTGGTTTGGTATTTCCCCTGCATTATTTTAGTGTTCCTCCATTGGTTAAGGATTTTATTGAACGACTCGACATACCAAGTTCCGCTTATGTCTTTGCTGTGGTGACGTGCGGAAGCCCGGCGTTTAGCAGTGCTTTGAGTAGGGTTAAACATATTTTAGCAAAAAAAGATCAGCAGCTTTCGGCAGGTTTTCTCGTGCAGATGTTATCCATATATTTACCTCTATCCGAACTGCCTTCGCTTGATAAGCAGGCTAAATTGTTGGCAAAAGCGGATCGTAAACTCGATCGGATTATGGCGATGATTTCTAAACGAGAGCATCACTTCGATGGAGAACATATCAAAAGTCTTTGGACGGCGATTTCACTTTATTGGCAAAAAAATCAATTACCAAATTCATATAAAAAATTCTCTTGCGCCGATTCTTGTACAGCGTGTGGGCTTTGCAAACAAATCTGTCCAGTGGGAAATATTCAGTTGGAGGCAGGTATAGTTCAGTGGCTGAATAATTGTCAGGAATGTCTGGCATGCCTGCATGTTTGCCCGGCGCAAAGTATTGAGTTCGGTAAGCGGACGTCCGGTCGGCGACGTTATCGTCATCCGCAAATTACGGTAAAAGAATTGCTTGTTAAATAAAATTGTTATCTTAGTAGACCGTAAAATGAAAGGAATTGATTCGTTCATGCAGTTTTTAAAAGGGGATTTTATCGTAAAGAACAGGTTCATCGTTTCCTGTGCCATGGTTTTTATATATTACGCAGTGAGTTCAGTTTCCGTACTGGCAAGTTCAGCGGATGTGAATAATGTCGATTTTTGGCGCAAAAATTTAAAAAATGGTGATACTGTTATTATGAATAGTAATGACATTACCAAATATAATAAAGAGATGCTTCGTAAACAACCGACCACGAATTATGATTTAAAAAATTATCCGAAATCTGTTAAAGGCACAGCCCTGCAAACCATGTTACAGGAAAATGATTTTCCAACAGGATATGTGAATGGGCAGCCGATTTCTGTCTCCTTTAAAAATCAAATATTGAGTAATATGAATATGGGAGCTGTAGCCGTTGATAATTCTGTAAAATGGGGCTTAGCGGTCAGACGTTTGTCGTTACGTTTATATCCTTCGATTGAAGGAATTTTTGATGATGCGGATGATCAGGAGTTTGATTCCTTGCAAGCTACGATTCTCAATCCGGGTGAGGCAGTAGTTATATTATATAAGAGTGCCGATCAAAAATGGAATTTTGTCCAAAGTAATAATTATCGAGGCTGGGTTTTGGCTGATAATATTGCCGAAACAAATTATAAAGAGTGGCTGAAATGGCAAAATCCAGATCGCTTTTTGGTAGTGACGGCGGCTGAACTTAATTTACAAACGAATTCAGAGGCTTTACTACTGGAAATGGGGTCGCATTTACCTGTGGTTGGTAAAGATAAGAATACTTATATTGTAAAATTGCCACAACGGCAGAGCGACGGGAAAGCAGCTTTTATCAAAAAAGCGGTTGGAGTCGATGATCAGGTGCATTTAGGGAATTTACCTTATACGCGGGCAAATATCATCAAACAAGCTTTTAAATTTTATGGGCAGCCATATGGTTGGGGTGGTCTAGAAAACAGTGTCGATTGTTCGAGCTTTGTTATGGATATTTATCGCTCTTTTGGTTTTATGATGCCGCGTGATGCGGATACGCAGGAGGTTGCAGTCGGCAGGGTTCAAAGTGTTACACCGCAAAATGTGCAGTCAGTTCTGGATGCGACGCTGCCAGGGGCAACACTACATATGGATGGACATGTGATGCTTTATCTTGGACATATGGATGATCAGTATTATGTAATCAATTCATTAGGTTCCTATGGTGATCGTAATAATGTTGGCAGTGATGGGCGTCTGGCAAGAGTGCCAGTGATGCAAGTCGTCATAACGGATATAAAAAATACCCCGTTGCGAAGTGGCAAAAGCTTTATGGAAGGATTGCGTACAGTTAAAGAATGGCAATATTAATTGTGATTTAATATAAAAAAGCCCGCGAACGTCTTAGATTTCACTTGAAATCTAAGACGTTCGCGGGCTTTTATTTTTTGTGATTTTTTAAGAAGCTGTATTTGCTGGTTTGTAGTTCGTTTCCGTTTGGTGAAAACAGGGCGGCTTTAGATCGCCCAGTCTTCACAATTCCATATATCGGTTACGATGTCTTTATAAAATTCCGGTTCATGACATACTAAAATCATGCTGCCTTCATAGGCTTTTAGGGCGCGTTTTAGTTCATCTTTCGCATAAACATCGAGATGATTAGTCGGTTCATCTAAAACGAGTATATTGGTTGGTTTATTAATAAGCTTACATAATCTTACCTTTGCCTGTTCACCACCGCTTAGGCGATTGATTGGGCTTTCAATATGCTGATGACTCAGTCCGCATTGGGCTAAGTTGCGTCGTACTTCACTGCGGGTTGCTTCAGGAAATTTTAGCCAGACATCATCGAGGACGATACTCGTATTTTCTTCGGCTAATTCCTGTTCGAAATAGCCGATAGACTGATAATCACCTAAATCAATATTTCCATCGATTGGTTCTAATAAACCGAGCAAACTTTTCAGTAAGGTAGATTTACCCAAACCATTCGCACCGACTATAGCGATTTTTTGTTCTCTTTGCATTTTTAAATTGAGGGATTTGCTCAGTGGTTTTTGATAACCAATCACTAGATTTTTGGATTGGAAGATCATGCTGTCGGAGCGACGAGCTTTTTTGAACTGGAATTGAGGTTTCATATTTTCACTTTTTATTTCAATGCGATCGATTTTCTCTAATTTCTTTTCTCTGGATTTTGCCTGTTTAGCGGTAGAGGCACGGGCTTTGTTTTTTCGAACAAAATTTTCGAGCTTGGAAATTTCGTTTTGCTGTTCTTTGTATTCGATCAAGCGTTGTTCTTTTTGAATTTCATATAGTTTAAGGAAATGCACATAGTTGCCAACGTATCTGGTTAGCTTTTTGTGTTCCAGATGATAGACAACATTGATGACCTCGTTGACAAATTCACTGTCATGGGAAATTAAGAGAAAAGCATTTTCATAATGGATCAAATAACTTTTGAGCCATTCGATATGTTCTTCATCCAAATGATTGGTTGGTTCATCGAGGAGTAAGACATCAGGTTTTTCTAAAAGTAATTTTGCCAGTAAGACTTTTGTTCTTTGTCCACCGCTTAAATTTGAGGCATCGACAGCTAAAAATTCGCGGATACCAAGACCGGCTGCCGTAGCTTGGATTTTAGAATCAATACCGTAAAAATCATTTTCATCTAAGATATCCTGCATACCAGCAATTTTTTGCAAGGTCTTATTGCCTTCTTCTTCGCTTAAATTGCCAAAGTCATTATATAAGTCAGCAATTTGGGTTTCAAGATCAAATAAATAAGCAAAGGCACCTTTTAATACGGTTTCAACGGTATTACCGTTTTTCAAGTCGACATGCTGATCCATATAGCCAACGCTGATTTTATTGCTCCACTCAATATTTCCTGCATCTGGCAGCAATTGATTGGTGATGATCTTCATAAAGGTCGATTTACCTTCGCCGTTGGCACCGACTAAGGCGATGTGTTCGCCTTTTAATAGTCGAAAGGATACATCACTGAAGATGGTTCTTTCACCAAAGGCATGGCTCATATTTTCAACTGTTAAAATACTCATTGTGTTATTACTTCCTTCTCGTTCTCGTAAATCTGTTTATTTTATACAAACGTGCAAGCGACGTCTCTTTTTTACGAAAATAGTCAATATCTTCTACTATAACACAAATTCGAGAATTATATTGGTTTAATGTATATTCGGAGTCGCTTTTCTTTTATATTTCTTTACAGAACACTTGTTTTGTGATATGTTTAAGAGAAATGAAGTGAATGTCTGGAGCGATGGCAATGGCAGATAAATCAATTGATAAAACTGGCAATAAAGAAGCCTCTTTGGCTTCTGCCTTAAAACAGATCCGTAAAGATTTTGGTGAAGGTTCCATCATGAAACTTGGTGATGCAGCAGCAAAAATGAATATAGAAGTAATACCGACTGGTGTATTACCACTTGATGTTGCGCTTGGGGTGGGCGGGATTCCGCGTGGTCGCTGTATTGAAGTTTTTGGACCGGAGTCTTCGGGAAAAACGACAGTGGCTTTGCATATTATAGCAGCAGCCCAAAAATTAGGCGGCGTGGCAGCATTTATTGATGCAGAACATGCACTAGATCCCAGTTATGCACGTAATTTAGGGGTAGATATAGATAATCTTCTCATCTCGCAGCCTGATTATGGAGAACAAGCCTTGGATATTGTAGATGCGCTTGTATGCAGCGCTGCAGTTGATATTATTGTAATTGACTCAGTAGCCGCTCTTGTACCGAAAGCCGAGCTTGAGGGCGAAATGGGAGACTCTCATGTGGGGCTGCATGCAAGATTGATGTCACAGGCCTTGCGGAAACTGACTGGTATTGTCAGTAAATCGCAGACGACGGTTATTTTTATCAATCAGATCCGTGAAAAAGTGGGAGTTATGTTTGGCAGTCCGGAAGTTACGACAGGCGGACGGGCTTTGAAATTTTATTCTTCGATTCGGTTGGATGTGCGAAAAAAAGAACCAATTAAACAGGATAATGTGATCGTTGGCACCAGAACACGGGTGAAAGTTGTGAAAAATAAAGTTGCGCCACCTTTTAAAGAAGCGGAATTTGATATTATGTATGGACATGGTATTTCGCGTGAAGGTATTATTGTTGATCTTGGGACGGAAATGGAAGTAATCAACAAAAGTGGCAGTTGGTATTCTTATCAAGATAAAAGAGTCGGCCAGGGCAGGGAAAATGTGAAGAAAACGATGATGGAAGATCCACAGTTAGCCGATGAGATTGAAGGTAAAATTAGAGCAATCTTACTTGCTGATAAAACGGCAGAAGTGGATAAGAAAGCCTTGCCTGCAGTTGCAGCTGGCATTGAGGGCACAGATAAAGAGTTACCAGAATAAGCGTATGGTATTTCATAGATTTATTTTGAGGAAGGCAGCTTGTTTTGCATAGCTGTCTTTTTTGTTATAATGATAGTAGCTGTTTACAAGGAAAAGAGGTTTTTGGATGCAGGAAAAAAATACAGGAAAATTATTTATATATGCTGCACTTTTTTTGGCAATTGCGGTAATTATTCAAAATATTCGTGTGCTATTGCCCCTACCGGGGCCAATCACGATGTTTTTGATTGGCAGTTTGCTGAATATGACGCTAATTTTGGCTGTTTGTTATACAGGAGTGATGCCAACTAGTATCATCGGTATTTTATTACCGATCGTGGCATTTATGCAGGGGCAGCTGGCGATTCCCTTTATGATTCCAATTGTGGCGGTTGGTAATATCGTTTATGTCCTTTATTGCCGAAAATTTTGGCAGGGGAAATGTCTCTGGCTGGCTCCTTTTATAAAAATGGTTATTTTGTATGTAGGTTCTTTGTGGGTTATCCACATGCTGCACCTGCCGGAAAAGACAGCTGCCATTTTATCCTTCATGATGAGCTGGCCGCAACTTATTACGGGTTTACTGGGAATCATTCTAGCCAGAATCATGCTGAAAAAACTACCAAAGAAAATATAAAGAAAGCCCCTGAAATATGTTTTTTCGCGAAACATATTTCAGGGGCTTTCTTTGTGAGGCTTCATTTTAAAATTCTTTGATATAAGGTGCCAGTGGCACAGATTCCTCATTCGCAAAGGCATCAATAATGAATTGTTGAAACTTTCTTGCTGCCGGAGAAAGATACTTATTTGTATTCCAGGCAATCCCTAAAGGTCTCGTACAAAGGGGGGCTGATACAGGAATAAAGACAATATCAAGATATTCCAAACCCGGTATATGCGGGATAAGGGCAACACCAAGATTAGCGGCAACTAGGCTGGCTACGGTCATGATTTCATCGCCTTCAAAGGTGATGTTGGGACGAATGGATGCTGTTTCAAAAAACTGATCACCGAGCAAGCGGAGCCCATACATAGGTTTGAAAGTGATAAATGGTTCGTGGACGATTTCTTCTAGGCGAATGCTTTTTCGCTGAGCTAAGGGATGTTTTGTAGGTACAATAACAAAAAGTTCTTCGGAGCATAGAGAAACCCAGCCGAGTGTTTCTGTTGTCATAAGTGTAGAGCAAAGACAAAGATCCGTATCACCGTCGATTAATTCGTTCGTCAGTAAAGCTGAGTTATTTTGATTTAAATTAAACTGAATTTTAGGGTATTTCTTTTTAAAATTACTTAAAAGGACCGGGACTAGATAACTGCCTAAGGAATGTAAAAAAGATAAACTTACGACACCTTGATCGGGCTCTGACAAATTGACTAGAGCTTGCTTACCATTGGCAATTTCTTGCAAAGCTCGTTCAACATGAATTAAAAAAGTTTGGCCATATTGTGTTAATTTGATTTTTTTACCGACACGATTAAAAAGTGGGACACCAAGTTCCTTCTCCAATTTCGCAATCGAACGACTGAGTGCAGGCTGTGATACGGAGATACTTTGAGCTGCTTGTGTGAAGTGATTGATATGTGCCAATGCTTTGAAGTATTCTAATTGATTTAATTCCACAGGAATCCTCCCAAATTTTATTTAGTATTTATGATATGATTTGAATTTATGATGCATAAAAAGTATGGTTTGAATTTTATTATAATAGAAAAATTCAATAAATTCCATGACTATTTTTTATTAGTTATATAAAAATTAATTATTGAAAAACTTATATTACCGCAATTATAGCTTAAAGTAAATATAACAATAACTATTAGTAATTATTTAATGATTAAATATATATATTATTTATACTATTTAATTATAATTATTATGTTTATTATGCATGAATTGAATCGATGTAACGGATAAACATAGATTATTGCACGAGAGGACGGCATAAATATTTTCCATGATGCATAAAAAACATCGTTCATATCTAAATGGTGTATTGGACACATGAATTGGGGACGCGTAGTATAAAGATAAAGAAAGAGTGCTATATTAAGAGGATGATTATGGTGAATGGATATATAAAAAAAGGTACAGTCAAATATTGGCGGGCAATTGCTAGTCTGTTTTTAGGGAGTTTTGTTGCTTTTGGTGTTGAGTGTTTCGTACAGCCGATTATTCCGGTTTTGGCAGAAAGCTTTAAGTTGACGCCGCTGACGGCAGGTCTTACCATGTCTTTTGCCACATTGGGAATGGCAGTGTCTATGCTTCTGATTGCTGGTTTTGCAAAAAAATTAAATCGTAAATATACAATGACGGTGGCCTTGCTGATATCATCATTATTGGCAATCGGTGTTTCCGTCAGTCCAAATTTTCAGCTTATTTTAGAAATTAGAGCAGTACAGGGGTTCTTGCTAGCGGGGTATCCGGCGCTGGCTTTGGTTTATATCAATGAAGAATTCGAACCGGCTGTAATTGGTCGGGTTGTAGGTTTTTATGTCGCGGGGATTACAATTGGTGGTTTAGTTGGGCGTTTGCTAATTAGCGTGCTTACAGATTATGTTTCATGGCGCGTGGGGATTGGTAGTGTAGGTCTAATCTATGTGCTGATTAGTGTATTGTTTTATTTTGCGCTGCCGGCATCACAAAACAAATCCGTGAATACAAAGCAGTCTGTTCCTATTTGGGAAAATATAAAAGAAACTTTTACGAATATCAAGTTACTGGGGATTTATGGTATAGCTTTTTTGATCTTTGGTGCATTTACTTGTATTTATAATTATATTACGTATATTTTTATGGCAGCTCCTTACAATTTAAGCCAAACGATCATTGGATTTATTTTCCTTATGTATGTTTTTGGAACAGTTGGTTCGGCTGTTCTTGGTCGGATGTCAGATAGATATGGCAACGGACGCATACTGTGCTTTGGTCTTATGATCATGCTTGTTGGTGTTACCTTGACACTCGCAACAAGCCTTATTATTAAAATTTTTGGCTTGGCAATTTTAACTTTTGGCTTTTTTGGCAGCCATTCTGCGGCTTGCAGTTGGACAGGGAAAGTAGCATCTCTCAAGCTAAAAGCATCGGCATTGTCTTTATATATGTTTTTTTATTATATAGGCGGTAGCGTGATCGGAGCTGTAGGCGGTATTTTTTTTAAGAATTACGGTTGGACAGGAATCGTATTGATGGTCATCCTTCTTTTGATTGGGGCGTTGGCGGTTTGTTTCCAATTGACTTTCAGTCAGTTGCTAATTTATGAACAAAATGACATGTCAAATTTGAAGAAAATAGTTCAAAATTAACCTATCATTGCTAACGGGATAACGGTAAAAATTTTGATACGTAAATGAAGTTAGAATAACTTAAAAATTAATATTCATTAATTCAATTATAGCAATAAGAAAAAAGTCCTATTATTTTCACAAAAACTATTAAGTTTTTACAAATAATGCCGATAATATTAGTAACAGGGATGTTAGTTCAAGTATTTTAAGGGGGAGATCTCATGTTACCAAAAGTATCGGAAATTACGCGGGTTCAAAAAATTCATCAATATGATCTGAAAAATAAGTATTCTCAGCAAGATCAATCATTTGATAACCAAAAGAAAAAAAAACAATCAACGTTCCGAAACATATTGAAGCATACAATGGAAAAATTAGCAGAAGAACAACCCTCGGCAGCATATACGTTGGAGCTTGGCAGGATGCCTCGAGTTTGACGCTTTTTTAGTGGTAGTGTATAATGCACTCATACAAATAGTGGAGTGTGGAATGACAAGATGAATCAAGATGAATCATATATGAGGCTTGCTTTAACAGAAGCACAGAAAGCATTCGATTTGGGTGAAGTACCGATAGGCGCGATTTTGGTGGATAGAAATGGCGATGTAATTTTTTCTGGGCATAATATGCGTGAATCTTGGCATGACGCAACGGCGCACGCAGAAATGATTGTGATTCAAGAAGCTTGTAAGCAACTGAAACGTTGGCGTTTAACAGGAACGACATTATATGTCACAATAGAACCTTGTCCAATGTGTGCAGGTGCACTTGTCATGAGCCGGATTGATCGTATTGTTTATGGTGGCTTAGACTACAAAGCTGGCGCAGCAGAATCGGTGTTCAATATTGTTGATAATTCTGCATTAAATCATCAATTGCAGGTTACAGCAGGCGTTTTAGCCGATGAATGTTCTGAAATAATGAAAACATTTTTTCGTCAGCGTAGGAAAATGAATAAACAAGAAAAGAAAGCAAGATGAATTGTTTTATACGTAGATTACGTAACAATTCATCTTGTATTTTTTATTAAATAGGATTTTTTTAAAAAAATCAGTTTTATGTATTTTGTTTTTAATCATTTTATGATATAATATTTTATGTTCTCTATAGAACACTTACGGAGAGGTGTCCGAGTGGTCGAAGGTGATTGACTCGAAATCAATTGTACCGCAAGGTACCGTGGGTTCGAATCCCACCCTCTCTGCCAGTAGTAATTTATAAGGCTTCGCGTGGCTTGCGCGGAGCCTTTTTTATATGCTTTTTTATTGAGTCAATTACATTATTGACAGCCTGCACTTTTTGAGGCATTTTCCCATGTTATAATAGAAAGATTAACGATTGTGTTGTATGATCGCTGCAATGCCTTCTTGCATTTTTTCAGTAGAATATGTATAGCGATCAAGTGTGAACGCCGCAGATGAATGGCTAAGTCGAACTTGGATTTTTCTTGTTTAAACATCGTTTTCGACTAGCATTGTGGCGTGCGAGTGTCTGAAGGAGTGGAATGTTGTCCCTTTCGGCAGTCCCATTTTTTTTACAATTTTTGCAAAAGTATTTGTAATTGTGGCAAGTGGGATAGGTTGGCTCATATCATCTGAAGCACGAAATACATAGCCGTCTTTTTCCCATGAAATTTTATTTTCGGCAAGCATACTACGAAGTCTCAGATTCCAAGTTCTCATTTCATCCATGTATTCTTGTGTCACTGGCAGGCGACGTTTACCGGCAGCTGTTTTTGTACTACCTTCAATGGTATGCTCTTTTGTTTTTTTGCGCGATTTACTGATTGCTATAATATTTTTATCAAACTCAATATCCGACCAGCGCAGTGCGGCTAGTTCGCCTCGTCTGGTTCCACACGCCCATGCAGTTTTCGCTAGATACTTGAATTGTATAGATGGGATATGCTCTAAAATATCTTTAAATTCAACAACGTCTATAACTTTTGTTTCGCGTGTTTCTACCTGTGGTTTATCGATAGAATCACAAGGGTAAAATGGTATTATCCTATCCTTGATTACCTGGCGAAAAATACTTTTAACAATAGTGTCGAGAAAAATTCTGGAAATTCGTTAACTAAATAGTTCAAAGCTATGATGAATTTTGCGAATATTTCCACGAGAGTAGACAGAGGTTGGATTTTTCCTACTATTATTAGAAAATTCTGAGTTTTATAATTTTACATTTATACATATAATGAAAGCATAGGGATGGGAGGAAGAAACTATGGCTGTAGCAGGTATCGATATTGGATCAAGTCGATGTAAAATTATTGTATATGATGAAAATGCTCAAGACATATTTAAAGTACATCAAAACTATGCTGGCAAGCGTTATTAGGAGCAAGAAGAAATCGATGCAAATGACAGATGGAGTTCTGTTCGAAAATCTATTATAATTGCCGCACAAAAAATTGGGAATATAGAGGCAATAACGGTTACTTCTTTTGGTGAATCCTTCGTTTTATTGGACGAGATGGACCAAGTGCTATTTCCGGTACTCATGTATACGGATATTCGGGGTAGTGAACAAGCCACTCAAATGATGAAAGATTTTGATTTTAAAAAAGTCGCAGCTGTCACGGGTGCGAAGATACATTACATGTTTTCCTTGCCTAAATTGATGTGGATAAAACAGCATCATTCAGATATTTTTCGCAAGACGGCACATATACTTTTGATTCAAGATTATATTGTATATATGCTTACTGGAACTTTACAGATTGATTATTCTATAGCGGCACGTACACTCGCTTTTGATATAAAAGAAAAACGGTGGGATCAGGAACTTTTGAATTTATGAAATACTTTTGGCAGAGAAAAAACAAACAGATAGTTATTCTTTACTGGAAGAAGACATCGAGGCAGTCCCGGGAAATATATTGGTTGTTCCTCATTTTAATGGTGCGGCTACACCCTATATGGATGGAGGCGCAAAAGGCACTATAATCGGGTTGTCTTTGTCGCATACAGCAAAAGATATTTATAAATCAGTAATGGAAGGTGTGGCATATGAAATGCTTGGCAATATAATATTTTTGGAAAAAGCGGGAATTAGGTTGAACTATTTGCATTCAACGGGTGGTGGTGCTAAATCTGCTCTTTGGATGCAAATTAAGGCAAATATGTTAAATAAAGAGCTTATATCCGTACAAGGTGATGCAGCTGGAACTGTCGGCTCAGCTATGCTTGCAGCGGTTGCTTTAGGACAATACAAAAACATTGAAGATGCAGCAAGTTCGTTCATATGGCGCGGCACTACAATGTTTCAGTTGAAGCTGAAATTGGTATTATCAATAGAGAAGGTGGCCAAAATGAAATTAATTTTAAAACAATGGAACATATGTATACAGATCCGATGATTGCTAAAATTTTTGCTAAAAGTACTCAGATTGATGCATTAGCTTGTGCTTTTGGGACAACCCATGGAATTTATAAAGAAAAACCTCTATTGGATTTTTCTCGGGTAAAAGAGATTTCACGCTTGATAAAAATTCCATTGGTCATGCATGGCGGCTCGGGCGTATCTTTTAATGACTATCAGAAGGCAATATCTTTAGGTATAAGAAAAATTAATTATTATACATATATGGCTAAATATGCTGGAGAAAAGGTCAGAGATAAACTTCAGGAAGCAAAGGGGATTCCCTATTATCATGATATTTTTTCTTGGGGAACGGAGGCGATGGAAGAGCATGCCAAAGACGTTCTGCGTGTTTTTTCAAAAAACAAGCGAATGGAACTATCATGATGATATTTAGTTGTTTTATTAATTAAAAAAGGAGATGGAGAAAGTAATGAA
>Ga0302211_10000247_pt1 | contig 21597 bp, 17 predicted proteins | sample II_Fen_E3_3_FD_200234 | JGI IMG/M metagenome (GOLD analysis project Ga0302211, IMG submission 200234) | Peat permafrost microbial communities from Stordalen Mire near Abisko, Sweden - II_Fen_E3_3 | ecosystem: Environmental > Terrestrial > Soil > Wetlands > Permafrost | place: Sweden: Abisko... | reverse complement strand
ATCCTAAGGGGGGAAAAGAAGAAACGAATTTGTGCTTTGCCATTTATCTAGCACTTTCTAAAATATACAAGCCCCATCCCGATCGTCTGCGTGATTGGGTTAGTCGTCCTAAGGCAAATGGCTACCAAGCTCTACACGTAACCCTGATGAGTAATGAAGGGCAATGGGTTGAAGTACAAATCCGTTCTACTCGAATGGATGAAATTGCCGAACAGGGTTTTGCCGCACATTGGAAATATAAAGAAGGAGCCATCTGTGAAGATGAAGGCGAATTAGAAAAATGGCTCAAAACTATTAAAGAAATTCTCGATGATCCACAGCCCGATGCGATGGACTTTCTGGATACAATTAAGCTAAATCTTTTTGCCAGTGAGATTTTCGTTTTCACTCCAAAAGGTGAAATCAAAACGATGCCACAAAACTGTACTGCACTCGACTTTGCTTTCTCTATACACTCTTACGTAGGAAGCCATTGTATCGGTGCCAAAGTAAATCACAAATTAGTCCCTTTAAGTTACAAACTACAAAGTGGAGACCAAGTAGAAATTTTAACTTCAAAAGCACAACGGGTAAAACCCATCTGGGCTACTTTTGTAACCACAGCGCGTGCAAAGCAGAAAATTGGAAGCATTCTAAATAAAGAGCTGCGTGCAAAAGAAAAACGTGGAGAAGAGATGCTAACCAAATTGCTAAAAGATGAAAATCTTCTACTCGACTCCAGTGCAATTAGTAAACTTTGCAAACTACATCAAGTAGAAAGTCGCGAACAACTTTTTGCATCCATTGGAGATGACTCGTTGAAGTTGGGAGAAAACGATCTCAATGAGCTAAAAGAGAAAAGTAATGCGAAAGGCTGGAAACGCTATATACCCCTCCTAGGTGTACTTAATAAGACATCCAAAGAAAAAGAGGAAGAAAAAACCGCTCCCGAAAAAGTAGATCCCAAAAAGGTACTCTATCTTACCGAAGAAGTACTTCGCGAAGAAGTTAAAATGGCACCTTGCTGTAAGCCAATACCCGGAGACGACGTTTTAGGATATGTCGATGAACAAAAACATATTCTAATTCATAAACGTCAATGCAGCATCGCTGCTAAATTAAAAAGCAGCTACGGAAATCGCCTCATCGCAGTAAAATGGGATATGAAAAAAGAGATGAGTTTCCCAGTTAGCATCTACCTGAAAGGAATTGATGAGCGCGGAATTTTAAATCAAATTACACAAATAGTTTCATTAGAACAAGCTATCGATATCCGCCAAATCAACATAGACACCAACGATGGTATTTTTGAAGCAAATATGATAATTCAGGTACATGACGTAGAAGATGTAAAAGTCCTCATCCATGCACTTCACCGAATAAAATCACTGAAAGAAGTTAAACGAATCGACGAATAAAAAAAACCATATGCTTATTTACAATACCACCTATCATATCGAAATTGATCACGCTAAAAGTTTTTACATTTGGCTGCACGAAGTATATATTCCGGAAGTTGAAAAGAAAGGACAAAACTCACTATTAAAAAGCCCACGAATCTGTCGTATACTCTCGCATCAAGAAAACGACAGCGAATGTCTCTCCCTACAATGGGAAGTAGCTACAAGTGCCGATCTACACACTTGGCATACTCAACAAGGCATGGCTTTAAACGAGGAGATGATGAAAATCTTTAAAGACAAAGTAATTGGGATTCCAACCCTAATGGAAGTACTCGACTAGTCGCGTTTCGACAAGCGTTCCATCCGCTCCACTTCCTTCTTCATCAAGACTAATTCTTCCCGAATTTCCTGCAACTGCTGTATAACAGCAAAGTTATGATCTTCGGCTGAAGAATTTTCTTGCATCCGCTGGCGTGCACCAGCCAAAGTAAGTCCGAGATCCTTTACAAGATGGTGTACTAAACCAATTTTATTTATATCTTCTTCGGTATATTGGCGCACCCCTTTCATCGTTTTTTGAGGACGGATTTGGGGAAATTCCTTCTCCCAATAGCGAAGCAGTGAGGGGTTTACCTCGAATAGTTCAGCTACCTCAGTTATGGAGTAGAACAATTTCAGATTCTTCTTGCGGTTATATACCATAGTCGTTTTCAATATTACTGCACAAAAGTATAAAAAACTCTCTAGTTTTACAAAAAATTTGGCAAAAAAATAGTATCTTTGCGCGCTAATCTATTATTAAATAGATAAAAACAAAAAATATTAAAAACGAGAATAGAAATGTTGACAGCAAAACAAATCCGCGAATCTTTCAAAGATTTCTTCGCCTCGAAGGGTCACACCATTGTACCCTCCGCTCCCATGGTGATTAAAGACGATCCCACCCTTATGTTTACCAATGCAGGCATGAACCAGTTCAAGGACATTATCTTGGGCAATGCCACAGCCAAATATAAACGCGTAGCCGATTCTCAAAAATGCTTACGCGTAAGCGGCAAACATAACGATTTGGAAGAAGTCGGTCATGATACCTACCACCACACCATGTTCGAGATGTTAGGCAACTGGTCGTTTGGCGACTATTTTAAGAAAGAAGCAATCGACTGGGCGTGGGAATATCTAGTAGTTGTTTTAAAGCTCAACCCAAATCGTCTTTATGCTACAGTTTTCGAAGGGCACAAAGAAGAAGGACTTGATCGCGATAACGAAGCAGCAGGATATTGGGAACAATATCTTCCAAAAAATCGTATCATCAACGGTAATCGACATGATAACTTCTGGGAAATGGGCGATACCGGACCCTGCGGTCCTTGCTCAGAGATTCATGTTGACTTACGTTCTGATGAAGAACGTGCTCAAGTGGATGCTCTCACTCTCGTAAACCAAAGCCATCCTCAAGTAATTGAGATATGGAATCTCGTATTTATGCAATATAACCGTAAGGCTGATAGTACCCTAGAACCTCTTCCCGCGAGAGTCATCGACACTGGTATGGGATTCGAACGTCTCTGCATGGCTTTACAAGGGAAAACATCAAATTACGATACAGATGTCTTCCAGCCCATTCTTTATGCCATTGGTGCATTGGCAGGAGTAGAATACGGCAAAAACAAGCAGCAAGATATTGCTATGCGTGTCATAGCCGACCATATCCGAACGATTGCTTTTTCTATAACAGATGGTCAACTACCTAGCAATGCAAAAGCAGGTTATGTTATTCGTCGTATCCTTCGCCGTGCCGTACGTTATGGATACACTTTCCTAAATCAAAAACATGCCTTCATGCATAAACTTCTTCCCATACTCATTGAGAATATGGGCGAAGCTTATCCTGAGCTGAATGCACAAAAAGAATTAATAGGGAAAGTCATCAAAGAAGAAGAAGAAGCCTTCCTCCGTACCCTTGAAACGGGTATTCGCTTGCTGGACAAAATAATTGACGAGAGCAAAGCTGTCGGAAAAAATAAAATTAGTGGCATAGACGCCTTCACTCTTTACGACACCTATGGTTTCCCTCTCGATCTTACAGAACTTATTCTTCGCGAGAACGAGATGACTGTAGATACCGACGAGTTCAATGCAGAAATGCAAAAACAAAAAGCACGTGCCCGTAATGCTGCAGCAATAGAAACTGGCGACTGGATCAGCATAAAAGAAGGAGAATCCACTTTTGTTGGTTACGACTATACCGAGCACGATACCGAGATCCTACGATATCGCCAAATAAAGCAAAAAAACAAAACTTTCTATCAGATTGTACTCAACAAGACTCCTTTCTATGCAGAAAGCGGTGGCCAAGTGGGCGATACCGGCGTTATTGTAAGCGAGTTTGAAACCATAGATATCATCGACACTAAGAAAGAAAATAATCTGTCAGTCCACCTTACGACCAAACTGCCAGAGCATCTTGATGCTCCATTTATGGCCTGTGTAGACACAGATAAGCGTACCGCTTCAGCAGCAAATCACTCAGCAACTCACCTGCTCGACCAAGCACTTCGTGAAGTTTTGGGTAGCCATATCGAACAAAAAGGCTCACTTGTATCACCTGAATCGTTACGTTTCGACTTCTCACACTTTCAAAAAGTAACCGATGAAGAGCTCCGCAAAGTAGAGCACTTAGTAAATGAACGCATTCGTGAAAATATTCAGTTGCAAGATCATCGTAATGTGCCCATTGAGGAAGCAAAAAAATTAGGAGCGATTGCTCTCTTTGGAGAAAAATATGGTGAAGAAGTACGCGTAGTGCAATTTGGAGAAAGCATCGAATTCTGCGGAGGCACACACGTCAGCTCTACCGGTAAGATCGGAATGGTACGTATCATCTCAGAAAGTTCTGTAGCTGCCGGCGTACGGCGTATTGAGGCCTACACTGGTGCTAAAGTAGAGCAGCTAATGGATGACCTACAAGATACAATGAGCGATTTAAAAGCTCTCTTTAATAATGTTCCCGACCTAGGAATTGCAATTCGTAAGTCTATTGAAGAAAATGCCGGATTGAAGAAGCAACTAGAAGGCTTCATGAAAGAAAAGCAAATTCAGATTAAAGAAAAGCTGATTAAAGAAGTAAAAGAAATGCCAAATGGTATCAAACTTGTAAAGTTTATCGCTCCCGTTCCTGCCGCCGTAGCAAAAGATCTAGCATTTCAAATTAGTAGCGAGTTAGGAGAGAAAGTGCTCTTTGTAAGTGGCACCATTGAAAATGGGAAACCGATGCTAACCGTAATGCTAACCAAAGACCTTGTAGCCACAGGCCTAAATGCAGGGCAGCTTGTAAAAGAAGCCGCCAAATTAATCCAAGGTGGAGGCGGAGGTGCAGCTCACTTTGCAACTGCTGGTGGCAAAAATGTAGAAGGCGTAAAAGCAGCTGTTGATAAAGTCATTGAACTTGCTACAAAAAATTAATTAAAGCAATAGGCATAATGCCTCCAATACATAAAAAGGAAAAGGTGGCTGTAAAAGTCACCTTTTCCTTTTTATAGAAGCCCACTAAAATCTAGAATTAATTAATAAAATAAGTCGTATGAAAAACCAACTTCGATTTCTAGTACTACTATTTCTTGCAAGTAGTATTCACACGTTTGCCCAATCACATAGTTTCGACATCACTCTACAAAGCAATGATCTTGCCAAGGATGAAGCCAATGCCACTTTACGTATATTTCTACCCACTTCGGATAAATTAGAAAACACAGTAGATAGCACAATAGCAGGTAGTCGCACCTTATTAATTCTACCCGGAGGAGGATATACTCATCTTGCCAAAGAGAACGAAGGTTATAGTTGGGCACCCTTCTTCAACGAACACGGTATTGCCGTAGCCGTACTTTCTTATCGCATGCCGAAAGGGCGCTATCAAATTCCTTCAAACGACGTAAACCAAGCCTTTAATATCTTGCGCGAACATGCTCACGAATGGAAACTCGATACAAAACAAATGGGCATTATGGGATCCTCAGCAGGAGGACACCTAGCTAGCACTGTAGCCACTCACAATGTAGATAGCCTGAAACCTGCATTTCAAATTCTTTTCTATCCTGTAATCTCTATGGAAAAAGGAACTACACACCAAGGTTCACGCGACAACTTACTAGGTACTGTACCTACTCAAGAACTTATTGATAACTATTGTAACGAAAAACAAGTTACTTCAACCACTCCACGAGCTTTCATTGTGCTCTCCGATGACGACACAGCCGTTCCTCCCACTAATTCAGCTCAATACTACATAGCCCTGAAGAAGGCAGGAGTACCAGCCAGTCTCCACATCTATCCAAGTGGAGGTCACGGTTTTGGATACCGCGCCTCCTTTAAATATCATGCTGAAATGGTTAAAGAACTAAGCGAATGGTTAGAGAGTTTCTAAAAAACTATTTGCGTTTTAATAGAACTGCCGCTCCACCTCCCGGAGCCAGATGCAACTGTAAAGGAGCTGTCAATTTTTCAACTTTTAAGACCTTATAATCTTCTCCATCTCTATGCGCATTCTTGCCATCAATAAAAGAAGTCAATTGATACTCTGAAGGTTTAATCGGCAAGGAGTTCAAATCAATTGTTAAATCACGAGGTGTCCAATTTGTCAACGCTCCGATATACCAAGTATCTCCCTTACGACGCGCCGTCACCACATACTCTCCTACATGTCCATCCAGTGTAATCGATTCATCCCATGTAGTGGGAATTTGTGCAATAAAAGAAGTGCATTCGGGTTCAGCCTCATAATTAGTGGGCGAATCGCACAACATATTTAAAGGAGATTCAAAAATAACATAAGTAGCCAGTTGATGGCAACGTGTACCTTGGCTCATCGGTTGGTAATAACGAGCCACAAAATTTTTGCGCGTCGCATTATGCATTGCACCTTGAGTATAATCCATAGGGCCAGCTACTTGCCTCAGAAAAGGGATAGAGACATCATATCGCATCTGGTCAATCTCACTTTTATCAGGAGCAGCCCACTTCATCTGTTCAAGGCCATGCACTCCTTCAAAGTTTAATACATTAGGATACGTACGATTCATGCCTGCAGGCTTATACATACCATGAAGATCAAGAACAATATGATATTTTGCACACACTTCTGCCGCACGCCAATTAAAATCATTCAACTGTTGGTCATCGCGATCCATAAAGTCAACCTTAAATCCTTTCACACCCAACTCAGAATAATACCTGCAAACCTTCTCCATGTCTCGATCAAGAGCTGCCCATCCGGCCCACAAAATAATACCTACCCCCTTCGCCTTTGCATAGTTCACCAATTCCTTTATATCAATTTCAGGAATTACTTGCATTAAATCAGCCTTTCCAAGTACAGACCATCCCTCATCAAGAATCACATATTCCACTCCATATTTAGCCGCAAAGTCGATATAATACTTATAGGTATCATTATTAATCCCCGCTTCAAAATCAACACCTTTCAAATTCCAGAAATTCCACCAATCCCAAGCAACTTTACCTGGTTTTATCCATGAAAGATCGCTTAAACGAGAAGGAGCAGCTAGTCGATACGTCATATCGCTATTCGCTAGATCTTTATCTTGAGTAGAAACCATAGCGATACGCCAAGGAAAAGAACGAGCTCCTTGTACTTTTGCTATAAAATCCTCACGGCTCTTCACTACATTTTGGATTTGGTTATAACCTCCTCGCTGCACCTCTTTCGGATAAGGAGCCATAACCCCGGAAAGTAAGTTCTGTCCATTTTTAGAAGTAAGGAAAAGCCCGGGATAACTTTCAAGATTGCTCTCAGAAATCAGTAAGCATTTACCTCCATCAAATTTAACAAGAGCCGGCAGAAATAGTAAACGTCCTTTATTAAGAGCAGAAATAGTAGCTTCTGTATAAAGGTTCTCAAAAGAATTAGGATATTGCGACTCAAAGTCTCCGTCCTTTCCACTCGTCACAAAAGGCACTATAGCCTTTAAATCAGCAGGAAATTGATAAGCTACCTCCTCGTGCTGAATATTATATTTTTCTGTCTTCGTACTAATGAATCGATAAGCCAAACCATCATCATAAGCACGAAATTCCACAGCCCACTGTCCCTTAAAACTCAAGCCCAATTCATTATAGTGATCTCTGATCAGACTTTTCTTATAGAGAGGCGATATAATTTTCTCATCCACCTGCCGTTGTTTACTCGTTTGCAGTCTAGCCTTTGAACCCCAAATTTCGCCAGTGCTCAGCGTCATCGACAAAGGAGAGGGCTTCAACAAAAGTTGCCCCTCATGCTTTAAAGAATAAGTCAACTGTTCGCCGACTTCAATAGAAACGATCAATTTTCCGTCAGGAGAAATTAGAGTAAACTCTTTTGCTGAAACAGAGGCATTTAAGCCCCACAGAATGCCAAGTATTAAAACCACAGCACGAAGCATCGCTTTTTTCATGAACTTCATAGTCGGTATTTATTTTTTCGGTTACAGGTACAAATATACAAATAATGTTTTACTGTAAGCACAGAAACCGAAAGAAAAATAATTTCATGTTTTTCAGAACATTATACTTCAACATATTCAAAACCCATTTTCTTCATCAAGAAACAAGCATTCATGTTCTTTGCGATTCCCTCACTCATCCTGTAGTTAAAACTTAATTCATCCCCTTGAATCTCCGCTTCAAAACAAAAATTACGAAGCGCTTTGGGATATTCCTTTGCCAATCCGGCTACTTGCAAATCGTGCGTAGCTAGAATGCCGGTTGCCCCCAACTCTATAAACTGTTTTATCAATGCAAAAGATCCTCTTTGCTTATCTACCGAATTCGTGCCACGCAATATTTCATCTAGAATGATAAATAGCTCTTCTCCCCCTTTTAGCGCCGTAAGAATACAGCTCAATCTTTTAAGTTCCGCAAAAAAATAAGATTCATTATCACTTAACGAATCGCTTGTCCTCATAGCAGTAAACAAGCTAGCCGGGTAAAAAGTCATAGTTTCCGCACAAACCGGAGCGCCGATGCAGGCCAATAAATAATTCACCCCTACCGTACGAAGATAAGTACTTTTCCCCGCCATATTTGCTCCCGTAATAAGCAAAAAGGAAGGACGACCAGTAACAGTTACCCCGTTCTTCACGCAGCGTTCGACAGGCATCAGCGGGTGCCCCATCTCTGTGGCCTCAAAAACAAAAGGCGCACTACTCACCGTAGGATAAATCGATTTCGGATGATGAATAGCAAACGTGGCCAATCCACAAAAAGCCTCCATCTTCCCAATAGCCTGTATCCAGTCAAGCAAAGGCAAACCATATTTTGATTTCCAACGTTCAATATCTAAAATCTCGTAAAGTTCCCAGAAGAACAAACCATTCAGTAAAAGAGTAACCAATATGTTATTACGTTGATCAAGTGTATTCAATTTACGTGAAAGCTGCCGAAGTGAAGCGGAAGCCGGCAATTCTCCATCAAGAAATTTTCCTTGTAGGTTCTTAATTGACAAAGAATTAAAATCGTGCAATTCAATCAAAGATAACATTTTCGCATAGCTGCGAATAATTTTCCAATATCGTTCAAAGGTTTCCTGCGTTCGACTAATACGACGTGTAAATCCAAAAGAGAAAGTAGCGAAAGCCAGCCACAAAAATAAAGGGAAAAGGTAACTAACCCAACCCAATATAGCCGTCAACCAAGCAATCAAAGAAAGAGATCCTGCTACAAAAGGCAAAACAGAAATCCACCGATGCGACAAGAAAGAATTCTCGGTCTGTGCCCATTTCGTAAGTCGTTCCTCATCGGTAGAGGAATGCATTGACGACAATCCTGCCACCCGAAAGTCTATCAGAAAAGATATATCCCCAGCAAGTTCGCAAACTGCAGCCTGCCGAGCCTCAATCTCCACTTTTTTATGTAAAGGATGTTGTAACCATTCTGCTAATTGGCGAGCACCAATAGCAGTCGTGGTACGATTTAAATGCTGATAAAGAGAATGCACCCCAAACACATCCAAATCGAAAGAGAAATGATGCGAAGAGTCGATGAACTCATCCCCAGCTCCAAAAGCAGAATCATCATGCCCACAAGCAGCAAGTTCCTCTTTGCATACACGAATCCGCAATGTAAGCCTCTCCCTCTGTACAAATAAACTATTATGATATTTTATCAGTGCCAAGAAAGGAACAAACGTACACAATGCAGCAGGTAGCAAAAAGAAAATATCTCCCCACAAAATGAAACATGCTGCGATGCCGACTACAAAGAGCGCCACACGCAGCATGCTAATACGATAAATTAATGAGTTTAATTTTCGCAACTGCTCACTAGCAGTTGCGAAAATATGTCCATAAAGCTCTTCCATTCGACGAATGAATTAGATACCCGCCTTCAATCCACGAATTACCGCAGAAGTGAAACCGGCCAGTTCCATCTCATTCAATCCCTTAATAGTAATACCTCCAGGAGTAGTTACCTTATCAATTTCTTGTTCCGGATTGCTATTATGTTCCAGAAGAAGATCCACAGCTCCCTTCACCGTATGAAGTACAATCTCTTGCGCTTCACGAGGATAAAAGCCCATTTCTACACCTCCTTCAATGGCCGCACGGATATAACGCATCGCATAAGCAATACCGCAAGAAGCCAAAGCAGTACCCGCATTCATCAAGCGTTCCTCAACCATCATTGCGTTTCCAAGTTCTTTAAAGAAGTTCATAACAAACTGTGCCTGTTCCTCGGTAGCATTTCGCGAACATATAAAAGTCATACTGCTTAATACATCGATAGCCGTATTCGGAATAACTCGAAAAATAGTAGGAGCAATATACTTCCCATTTTTCAACAGCAAAGAATAAAGCTGTTCAGTGCTAATTCCGGCAGCCACACTAATAATAATCTGGCGACTATAATCGAAAGATGGTTTTAGCTCCTCAATTATCGGTTCAATATACCACGGTTTCACAGCAAACACTACCACCTCAGCCGCACGAACCGCAGCATGGTTATCGAGCGTAACACTTAATTCAGGATGTGCTGTATGAAAAGCATCCAACTTTTCCTGACGGCGGAAAGTACAAATAATATCCTCAGCAGCAAAAATTGTTCCTTTTGCCAAACCTACTGCCATTGCACCACCTAAATTACCGGTACCTATAATTGCTATTTTCATTGTTATTAGTTTTAAGTCGTTATTTTCACCTTATCGCAAAACAGTCGAAAAACGTTTTAAGAATTCATCAGCCTCAGCCTTGTTCAAGCATAAAGGAGGAAGAAGGCGGATTACATTAGTACCACTAGCCCCAGTAAATACATGCTGTTCATAAATTAGTTTCTGACGAATCTCCTTCACCGGTTCGGCAAATTCCATACCTATCATCAAGCCTTGTCCACGAACGTCCTTTATCTGAGGGAACTTACGTAACTCCTGCATCAAATAATCGCCCATTTCGCGAGCATTCTCGATCAAGTTTTCCTGTTCCATCACATCAAGTACTGCTAAAGCAGCTGCACAGCCCAAATGATTACCACCAAAAGTAGTACCCAACCTACCATATACAGGCTTAAACATAGGATGAATCAGCAATCCGCTCATCGGGAATCCATTCGCAATACCTTTAGCTACCGTAATCAAATCAGGACGAATGCCCGCCCATTGGTGCGCAAAAAATTTACCACTACGTCCATACCCTGATTGAATCTCATCCAAAATCAATATTGTACCTGTCTCAGTACACAGCTTACGCAATTCCTGAAGATAAGCTACTTCAGGGATCACAATACCACCTACCCCTTGAATGCCCTCAATGATAAGTGCACAAACATCTCCTTTCAATAGTTCTGTACGTGCAGCTTCAATATCGTTCATTGGAAGATACATTACATGCCCATTATCATTAATAGGTGCAATAATTTTGGGACTATTAGTCACCTCAACAGCCAAAGAAGTACGACCATGAAAAGCCTTATTTACCGAAAGCACACGTGTACGGCCATTCTGAAACGAAGCTAACTTTAGCGCGTTTTCGTTCGCCTCAGCTCCGGAATTAATTAAAAACAGGCTATAATCTTCATATCCCGAAGCTTTACCTAAACGCTCCGCAAGCTGCTGCTGAAGTTTGTTGATAACCGAATTAGAATAAAATCCCAAAGTCGCAACCTGTTTACTAACGCTCTGCACATAATGCGGATGCGAATGTCCTATCGAAATTACAGCGTGCCCGCCATAAAGATCCAAATATTCTGTACCCTCTTCATCCCATACATGGCAACCTTTGCCTTTCACGATGTTTACATTAAAAAGGGGATATACATCAAATAAATTCATACCTTTTCTTTTAAAAGATTAAAAAATTCCTTAGAAAGCACTTGGTTTCAGCTTCAATCCTACTGTTTCTTCAAGGTTGAATAACAAGTTCAAATTATGAACCGCCGTACCACTAGCTCCCTTCAGAAGATTATCAATGCAGGAAACGATGAGTAACTTTTTGCCATGCTTCTCCAAATGAAGTAAGCATTTGTTCGTATTCACCACCTGTTTAAGATCGATATTCTTATGTACTACATGCACAAAAGAATCCGCCTCATAGTATTCCTCATACATGCGATATAATGCATCGATATCCTCATCACACTTCACCACAATCGTAGTAAATATGCCACGAGGGAAATCACCACGATAAGGAATAAAATCTATATCCACATCGAAATAGCCCTGCAACTGTTTGAGCGATTGCTTAATTTCAGGCACATGCTGATGATCGAACGCTTTATAAATGCTCATATTATTGTTACGCCAGCTGAAGTGCGTAGTAGCACCAGGCTTCACACCCGCTCCGGTACTGCCCGTAATTGCATTTACAATGACATCGTCATTTAGGAGTTTATGCTTTGCCAATGGCAAAAGTCCAAGTTGAATAGCCGTAGCAAAACAACCCGGATTAGCTACATATTTCGATTGGCAGGTAGCACGACGATTTAGCTCAGGCAATCCATAAATAAAATCGTGATCGTCCCCTTTAATGCGATAATCCATTGAAAGGTCGATTACCTTTAAATTTTCAGGAAGGCTATGGCTCTCCATAAACTTCTTTGTATCGCCATGAGCCGTACAAAAGAAGAGGCAATCAATCAAATCAAGGGGCAATTTGTCGGTAAAACGCATCTCCGTTTCACCATACAAGCCCTCGTGCACCTCCGCTAAGAGGTTGCCCGCATTACTCGCACTATTAACAAAAACGATTTCTACTTCAGGATGGTTAATAAGCAGACGAATCAATTCACCTGCCGCATAGCCTGCACCGCCAATGATACCTATTTTAATCATTTTTGATTCTTCTTTTGATTCGTATAATATACACGCAAAGGAGTAGAAAGCACGCGCGTAAATCCTTTTACGTCTTCTGCAGTCCAACCTTTTTGAATTTCACCATATTCACCGAAATCAGTCTTCACAAGGTCGTAAGTAGATTCTACTCCTACCGTAGTAAATGAAAGAGGACGAAGCGTAAGCGTCACTGTACCATTCACATTACGTTGCGAGCTTTCCAGCATAGCCTCAATGTCACGCATTACAGGCTCCAAATACTGACTCTCATGCAAGAACATGCCGTACCAAGTAGAAACCTGTTCCTTCCAATATTGTTGCCATTTACTTAACGTATGTTTTTCAAGGAACTTATGTGCACCAATAATCAACATCGGACCGGCAGCTTCAAAGCCTACGCGACCCTTAATGCCAATAATAGTATCGCCCACATGCATATCGCGGCCGATGCCATACTTATTACCAATTGCTTCAACCTTATTGATCGCTTTAATTTTATCCGTAAACACTTCACCGTTCACCGCATAGAGTTCACCTTCTTTGAATTCCAGTTTCAATGTTTCTTCACCTGTAGCCACCACTTGCTTCAAGTAGGCAGTCTCCGGTAAACCTTGTTCTGAATGCAAAGTTTCCTTTCCGCAGATAGAAGTACCCCAAAGGCCTTCGTTGTATGAATATTCAAGTTTCGTAAAGTCGGCAACAAAGCCATGTTCCTTCAAATAGTTGATTTCATACTCACGAGTAAGTACCATATCACGTGTCGGAGTAATGATTTTAATACCGGGAGCCAATACATCAAAAGTAAGGTCGAAACGGATTTGGTCGTTTCCGGCACCCGTACTACCGTGTGCAATAGCATCCGCACCAATCTCGCGCGCATAGTCAGCAATAGCAATGGCCTGGAAAATACGTTCCGAACTTACCGAAATAGGATAAGTTCCGTTACGCAATACATTGCCATACACCATGTATTTAATGCTCTTATTATAATAGTCCTGAGTCACATCCAATGTCACGTGCTTTGTTGCACCCAACTTATATGCTTTTTCCTCAATTACTTTTAGTTCTTCTTCGCTAAAACCACCCGTATTGGCAATTGCTGTATAGATTTCGTAACCTTTTTCTTGTGAGAGATACATGGCGCAGAACGAGGTATCCAAACCACCGCTAAAGGCCAAAACTACTTTCTGTTTCATATTCTTGTGATTTTAATTTCTTTTTTACTTCTCTTTTTTTGCGTCCTCATCAATAACCAACACCATTGGCTCCGGCTTCTCCCCGGGGGCAAGTGGTTTTTCACCCAGATGGTCATCCTTGTGATGAGCCGGGTTGTAAATTAACGCAGTACAAATACAGCGCGTACACGAGTTACGCTGAAGCACATCATAGTTTACACATGTTTTACAACCATTCCAAAATGACTCATCATCGGTCAATTCGCTAAAAGTTGTAGGTACATATCCCAACTTTGTGTTAATCTTCATTACCGCAAGACCACTGGTCAGTCCAAACAATTTAGCCTCTGGATATCGTCGTCGTGAGTACTCAAACGCAAACTGTTTGATATGCTTTGCAAGACCATGACCTTGAAATCTAGGCGATACAATCAGGCCCGAATTGGCTACAAAATGCTTATTACTCCAGGTTTCAATGTAGCAGAAGCCTGCAAATTCATCACCAGCCATGGCGATAATTGCCTTACCTTCAAGCATTTTCTGCTTCACATACTCAGGTGAACGCCGGGCTATCCCCGTGCCGCGATTTTTCGCAGCCACCTCAATGGTGTCAAGAATGGTTTTCAAACAAGGAATATGTTCCTCGCCTGCCACCATAATCTCAATAGTACTCTTCATTGCTTTTTTATAGCTTATGCTTTTTTTTATTTAAAATCAGGAATGATACCTGACAACGCTTGCTTTACCTTACTACGCGAATAACCTTCACGTAGCACGAGCATAATAGTATCGTCACCCGCCACACTACCTAGAATTTCGAAAACCTCACGCGCGTCAATGTCGTAGGCAATGCTACTAGCATAACCCGGTCGAGTTTTTACTACAGCTAAGTTTCCGGAGAACTCAAGTGACTTCACGCCTTGCGTATCCATCATATCACGAAGTGATACATCTACGGCGCGTTTATACATTGTGTCGTTAGGCAACACATATACATAGTTTCCGTTCATACTAGCTGCTTTGGCCACTTTCAATTGCTTTAAGTCGCGCGAAAGTGTAGCTTGTGTCAGCTCAAAACCGGCCTCTCTCAATTCTCCGAGAAGCTCATCTTGACTGCCAATCTCTTTGCTTGAGATGATCATCTTGATCGCATCTAAACGATTACTTTTTGTTGTTGTCATGTATAATTATTCTTTTATCGGTACAAAAGTACGGAATATATTTTAAACCGACCAAACTTTCTAGCATATTTTTCCAGTAAAAAATGGATTTAACGCAATTTATACATAAAAGCATGCATTTTGAAAAGGACTGTTTCGTTAAAAAAAAGGCAGAAAGCAAGGCTAATTTGCAATAATTTAGTATTTTTGTCGGGTGAAACTAATTTACAAACCAATGACAAGGTACACTTTACTTCTGTTACTGCTTCTGCCCCTACTATTTTCTTGCCGGGAAGAGGCCCCTAGTGCCGAAGAAATAGCTCGCCATATAGCACAACATCCGGTAACCTATACAGAAACTTATATTATCAGTCGCAACATCCTGAAAGAATATAAAGATAAAGAAGGACATAGCAGCAAAGCTGTCATCCCGTTAAAAGCAAAATTTACGGCCCAACTTAATCTGCAAAAAACGCGTCAAATTGTTGTCCGCAAAGAAGAAAATATGGTTTGGATTACTCTACCTGCTCCCGAAATCACTCTCCAATTTTCGAAACAATCTTCTAGCAATGCAATCTATTGCAGCGACGTTTCACGTAGCAGCTTTTTCGAGACCGGGCTTGATGCCTATAAAGACCAAGGTAGAGCGATTATTTTAAAGGCTATTCTCGCTAAAAACATTCCCCTTAAGCTACAAAAAGATGCAGCAATGACTCTTGCCACCCTTATGGGCGAAGCTCGTTTTAAGCAATTGGATTATACCATTGAAGTAAAAAGATACAGTGAAAAAGATCTGCTAAAACTTATTGTAGAGAAATGAGAAGAATGCAAGAAAACAAGATAGACCATCCCAATACATGGAAAGATCGTTATGAAACGTTAAAGCTCTTCATCGCCGATCACTTCTTAGCGCTCATTAAGGTAGCGATTGTCTTGATGTGCTTCCTTATGTTCCTTGCCATCCTTACCGGAAACATAAAGTCCCCTTCCTCAAGAAAAGACGCATCTTCCTCACTACTCGATCCACACAAAGCTCCTCCTATTGTAAAGAAATTACAAGGGATGACTCAGATAAACGGCTTAATTGAAGATCGTGAAGTTGTAGTGAGCCAATTTAAGATGCTCAACAATACTCCCAAGCCCGTATCAATTCACATGCAAGTAACAGGAACCCTTGCAATTGGAGTAAATCTACAAAAGAGAACTCGTAAATGGATTGAACTTGTAGCCGATACGCTCATTCTACATCTTCCCGGGATCGAGATATTAACGCCCGACCCCGAATGCCTCGATCGTGAAAAAGAAAAAACACTTATTCAAAGCGGCAGTTGGAACGGTAATGAGCTAAGTGCCATCCGACAAAGAGGCGTATGTGTACTCAAGCGACAAAGTATTGCCGAAGATAGTTGTTTTGTTATTGCCGAGAGAGAAGTACGCAAACAGTTACTTAGCCTCATCAAGTCGTACGGTTACAAATATGGAAAAGTACTATTTTCCGGCACCTTACAAGAGCGCCCACTCATAGCTCACTACCCTGAAGGTGCAATTCCAAACGACTATAATTTTTATGACAACTCTGCAGGAGAGCATATGATCTTCTATAAGAACGGCACCATTTTAAGCTATAGCGACCAAATCCCGTACGAACATATATACAATCTGGCAGAATTCACAACCCTTTCCTTTCCGGCCAATACCAATTTACATTTACTAAAAGCCGAAGGCAAAGGGTATATACTAAAAATAAACAACCCGAATGCCAACATAAAAATGCCTGAAACCCAACAATATATCAATTACGTGCATTCCGACAAAGAGATGCATAAACAGTTGAAGAAGATGATGCAGTCGCTCTCGCAAAAACTCTTTTATAACATCCCTTGCAACATCATCGAAACCGATACCAATGGTGAAGTAGTTATCGACTACTCTAAGTTATAATCAATCTCATAAAAAGAAGAGCGGCACCGTATAAATAAACGATGCCGCTCTTTCCTTATTCAATCGGAATATAAATTTCCGTCTTTAACTTCTCGGGCTCTGTACGATCCGGATGATTCAGATATTTTTCAAAACTAGGTAAAGTTCGAAACTGAAAATTACCCTCAGGCAAATACTTCCCATAAATGGTATCGTATACCATACCCAATTTTTCATAAGGTCCCTGATACAAAAAAACAGCATACTTTCCTCCTGCAACTTCCTTTACACCAATTTCGCCTTTAGGCATAGCCGTTTTCGGAAGCACCAAACAAACATCGGTACGAAGTTTATCGATCTCAGTAACCACTGGATCATCATGATAAATACAGATATGTTCAATCCCTGCCGAAAACAATTTAGCCTCCTTTACATACCCCCAAAGGGTTTCCCAAGCGCGACAGTAATCATTCTTTTTATAATCGCCTGTCAAGCGAACATAAATTACCTGCTTCTTTTCCAATTCAACCACCCGGCTTTTCAACTTTAAATCCGGATTCACTTCTGATGGTTTCATAATTGTGTAGTTTTTATTATTTCTATACTCATTGGGTGAAATAGCATAAAATGATTTAAAGCCTTTCGACAAAGAAGAAGGCATATCATATCCTACACGAAAAGCGATTTCCTGAATAGGCAAATCCGTATAACGCAACAATCGAGCCGCGGTCTCGATTCGCATTCTTACAATAAAAGCCCCGATCGGTTCACCCAAGAAAGCCTTCACGATGCGATGAAAGTGATAAGGCGAGAAGTTTGCAATCTCAGCCAACTTACTTAATTCCATATTTTCATCCAGATGATTATTGATATACTCAACCATCATGTTAATACGTTTCAAGTACTCCTCCTTTGTAGATAATCTTTGTGGCATCTCTTTTATATTATTTCGTTGCAAAGATAAAACCTTATTTCTGAAGCGACTTTCCCAAACTTGCTATCTTTAATTTGACTACAATTTTACTTTTCGAACAACAGTATTAGCAGCAGTCTTTATCTGCACTGTATAAATGCCATTGGGAACAGAACCTAAACAAACAATTGTTTCTATATCCGCTTGATTAGTAACATCCCTTTTATAGATAATTCGTCCACCCATATCAACTACACATACCGTAAAAGCGGCAGGAGCTTCAACCCAGCGAATATGAAAAGACCCTGCAACACCATCCGTATATATCGTCACAGCATCTTCAATCGTAATCTCCTTACTGTCAGTAGGTAGTCCCAGAATATCCAATAAGCCCTTATAAATGTCGATTTTCCCATAACCCCATGTATTATTCGGATATCCCATTACCTTATCCTGCACGGCTGTACGACTTAACAGAGCTTTAATCTGTGAAGGCGAAAGGGTAGGATTTGCTTGTAGCCACAACGCAATGCTACCCGTCACATAAGGGCTTGACATCGAAGTTCCCGACATGGCCACCCAGTCATACGTTTTCCCATTAAAACTGGTTTGCTGAACTTTGGGCTCATAATCCTTTGTTTCGTAATAAGAACTATACGCTGAATAGAGTAAAAGGCCGGGAGCCGAAACGTCAGGCTTAATGCGTTCATCCATCGTAGGACCATTAGAAGAAAAAGAAGCGATTTCACCTCGTCCTTTCGCATATTTAGCAAAAGAATATGAATCTCCATAAATATCATGAACAGAAAGGCGAGCAGCATAGGCTCCAACCGCAATAACACTATCCGCATCAGCAGGACTACCAATTAAATATTGCGTACTTCCATTCATATAAGGAAGCCCTAAATGAAGATCACTAAAAGTTGAATTTTCATTCAAGCTCCAGCCTCTCACTTTTCCGGAAGAAGAAACAACCCGCAGTAAAACAGCTTCACTAGAGCTCACATCTTGGGTCGGATATTTTAAATAAATCTCCATTCCATATTTGCCGGTATGCTGATAAAACGCAGGGGAAAATTGAATTAAATAGCTATTAATTCCCGACTTAAGCGTATACGAAGAAGATGAAGTAGTAGAAGTAGAAGATATAAAAGGAGTAGAAGTCAAGAGTTTCCCTGTAGCACGATTATACACCGAAGCGCTAATCGAGAAAGCAGCTCCCACCTGAGTGCCACAAAAGCCAAGATACGACTCTTTATCAGAAGAAGACATTGGCTTATTAAATGTATACAAAGTATCTTTTTTCAAAAATTCTTTTTCCACAAAAATAGAATCCAACTGCGAATTACCGGCTGCTGCAACCACAATTTTCCCGGGCCCTGTAAGCTCATTCATCATTAGGTCGAAAGAGTTCGTACCGTCTCTAGGAGTTTCAAAAGATCCCAGACTAAGATTAATCACACAAGGCTGGTCTAAAAGAATTGCACTAGCAAAAATTTTTGCAACACCATCTATAATAGCATCCGAAGCCATCGTGGTAGCCACAATATAAGGATCACTTTCAAAAGCGACTCCTCTATACTTAGTGGTATACCCACTTCCTACGGCAATGCCTGCAACATGCGTACCATGCAACTCCGTTGTTAAGTCGTACTTCGCAGCCAGTATCTTTGCCTCTGTTTCATATTCACCAAAGGTGCCGGTTTTATGCTGATCCCACACATATTTAACACGATATTTAGTACCCGTAGAATTATAAAAAGTAGGATGCGTATAATCAAACCCCGTATCAACAATTCCAACAATCACTCCTTTTCCGGTATAAGGCATAGAAAGATTTGTTCCTGCATAAGCAGGCAATGCATTCGAAAAAAGAGCCGCAGAGTCGAGAGGCACATTTGTTATTTTCATTTGCTTTGCACAATCAACATATTTTATGGTCGCCAAATTAGCCACTTCTTCCACTTTATTATAAGGAATATCAACCGTAGCAATCGTTTTTGCCTTCGTTCGTATACGGCAGCCAGCTACTTTTAGAGCTTCCCATCCTTCTTCCGAGTTTACCTGTACAAAAGCAGGCATATATTCTATAACGAGGTTCGTGCTATCTAGCGTCAAAGCTTTAGTACTTAATTTATCCTTCCACTGATGCATTTTCAAAGAAGTAGAAGGCGATAATTTCGTATAATTCTGAGCTTGCAAAGCAGAATTTTCAAGAAAGAACAAGGTAACAAAAGCGATAAATAATATTTTTTTCTTCATGAATGAGATTATTTGTTTGTGCAAATATAGAAAAAAGGAATGTAATATTAACAGAAAAATTACTTTTTCAAGTCGATTGTGGGCGTTTTTTTTAAGATCTAACAAAAAGCCTTCTTTAGAATGATTATGTATAACAACTTTATGCATAAAATTTCTGTTTTTATTGCCCTAATCTGAAAAAAAATCTTAACTTTGTAACCAATTCATTTAAGACATTGTTATAGGCTACTTCCAGTCAAAACAATCACATAATTCACTGTTTCTTATTGATTTAATTATTTATTTACGAAAGCGTTGTTATAAAGAATACAACGCCAAAAATTAGCCATAAAATGAAAATTAATATTCCTGTGTCGAAAGCAAAAGAGATTGCACAGCATCAAACTATAAGGTTAAGCGAAAGTGCGATCTTAAGTGCAGTTAATATGAATAATATTTTAGCTGATTTTGCGGATGTGATTCTATTTGTAACCAATTTTGTAAAAGAAACCTTCTCGCGTAAGTTTGAAGTTCGGGAGTTTCTTCATCAATGTTTTGCAATCGGATATAAATCACTATCCCTGGTCTCGGTTACAGGTTTCATCATGGGATTTGTACTTACCGTTCAGTCCCGTCCCCAACTCTCAAACTTTGGTGCAGAAACCATGCTTCCCGGAATGGTCGCTATTTCGCTAATTCGTGAGATGGGACCGGTTATAACCGCTCTTATCTGCGCCGGAAAAGTGGCTTCCGGAATGGGTGCTGAACTAGGAAGCATGAAAGTAACCGAACAAATTGAGGCCATGGAAGTCTCGTCTACCCACCCGATGCGGTTTTTAGTTGTAACTAGAGTGCTGGCAGCAACGCTGATGATTCCTCTTTTAGTTCTGTATGCCGATGGACTTGGCATCGTAGGAAGTTGGTTCGGCGTTAATTTAAAAGGAGATGTATCCTTTGTCTTGTTTTTCTCACAAGCATTTAAGCATATCGAATTTATTGATTTATTACCAGCCGTGATAAAAACCTTTTTCTTTGGAGGCGTAATCGGACTAGTAGGTTGTTATAAAGGATATCATGCCGGACGAGGAACAGAAAGCGTAGGAAAAGCAGCGAACTCAGCCGTAGTGTTAGCATCTCTACTTATTTTAATAGTCGATATGATTGCGGTACAAATTACTGATATGCTTGTAGTATGAAAACAGATACGAAAGAAAAAGTTATCGAGATTACCAATCTAAGAAAGTCGTTTGGTACACAAGAAGTCCTTAAAGATTTTTGTTTAAATCTCTATGATGGTGAAAATTTAGTAGTACTTGGCAAGTCCGGAAGCGGAAAGTCGGTATTAATAAAATGTATTATCGGTTTATTGAGAGCAGATAGTGGCTCCATTAAAGTTTTCGATCAAGACATCACCACATTAAGCCATAAGCGCATGGATGAAGTGCGCAAGAAAGTAGGTTTTCTATTTCAAAGTGGAGCGTTGTACGAC
>Ga0302211_10000246_pt1 | contig 21636 bp, 16 predicted proteins | sample II_Fen_E3_3_FD_200234 | JGI IMG/M metagenome (GOLD analysis project Ga0302211, IMG submission 200234) | Peat permafrost microbial communities from Stordalen Mire near Abisko, Sweden - II_Fen_E3_3 | ecosystem: Environmental > Terrestrial > Soil > Wetlands > Permafrost | place: Sweden: Abisko... | reverse complement strand
TATATTGAATATGATGCGAAAACTTGTTTTAGTAGATGCTTCCAGCGTAAATCCTGGAGATTTGAGTTGGCAGGCACTTGAAGCTTTAGCCGATTGTTCTTTCTATGCTCAAACGAGCATAGAAGAGGTGGTACCTCGATGCCGAGAAGCAGAGTTGGTGCTTACCAATAAAGTGATGTTCACTGCCGATGTGCTCGATCAGCTTCCTAATTTAAAATATATTGGCGTACTGGCTACCGGCTATAATGTGGTGGATATAGCTGCTGCTTGTCAACGAGGCATTGTGGTAACTAATATTCCGACTTATGGCACTGCTTCCGTGGCTCAACATGTCTTTGCTCATCTTTTAAATATTACGAATAGAGTGGAAGAGTATGCGCACGAAGTCCGCCAAGGCAAATGGACTAATTGTGGTAACTTTTGTTATTGGAATGCGCCTATCCCTGAATTGAGTACCCTTACGATGGGAATCATTGGATATGGCCATATCGGGAAGGCTGTGGCACGTATTGCCCTTGGATTCGGTATGAAGGTATTAGTTAGCTCTAGTCAATCTCCTTTCTTAATTAGTTCCGATGTAAAGTTGGTTACTCAAGAAGAATTGTTATCCACAGCGGATGTGATTTCGCTTCATTGTAAATTATCTGATCGTACGAAACACTTCATACGAAAAGAAACCTTAGCCTTGATGAAACCTTCGGCCATACTTCTTAATATGGGGCGAGGTGAGCTCATTGATGAAGTCGATGTGGCGGAAGCGCTTCGCGAAGGCCGTTTGGCCGCTGCAGGGCTGGATGTACTATCTCAAGAGCCTCCCCTGCTAGATAATCCGTTAATCCAAGCACCACGTTGTTATATTACTCCTCATAATGCGTGGAGTTCCCGCAAAGCACGTACTACGTTGATTGAAATAGCTGTGCAGAATGTGGCACAATATTTAAATGGAGAAAAGATAGATTGTCAAATCTATTCATAGACTTCGAGGTCAAAGCAATAACATTTTCATCAAAAGAATTACTGCCAGTTGGCAAATTCATTTTTACCAGCTGCTGAATTCGTTTTTGCCAGCTGTTAAAAATGAATTCAACAGCTGGCATTCGCTTATTTGTAGCCTGCAAAATTCAAAAGACGAGAGCCTAGAAGGTCATCATGATAGCAAGTCGAATACCGTCTTTATTGATGTTCGGATTTGACAGATAGGTGAGTCGGCGTATATATTCTATTTGCACAATCTTGAAAATATTGTAGATTCCGAACGAGAGTTCCATATAAGGCTTATCCCCCATTGCAAAAGAGGCCGTTTGTCCATTACGCGTAGGGAATGCAAGCAGATCTTCATTTCCAGCTACACTTGGATTGTTACGCGAAGAAAGGTGCCCCCAAATACTATTTAAACGAACAATCTCTCTCCATTTTAGCTTTCGTAGCAAAGGAACTCTATTGAAAATTTTGCCATTAAAATCGTAGGTAAGGAAGAGCGAAGCGTATTCGTCATTGAAGAATTCCATTGAATTCATTAATGAGAAGGTTCCCTTTTGCAAGATGTACGAAAGGTTGGCAGGAGGAGTTGAGAGCATTGGGAAAGGAACTCTGTTCCATTGCTTTCCGGCTCTCAGGTCGCAGTCAAATCGTCCGTAAGAGGAAAAGTAGAAACGTTTCCACACTCCCAATTCGGTTAAGTTGTAAGTGTAGTCACAGCCTAATACTCCTTGTAAACTCACGGCATGTGAGAGCGTAAATACAGGGGCATCGTAATTTATTGGAACACGCCGTTGTTTGGTGTTTACAAAGGTTTCATGAGGTGCATAGCGCAGACCAAAAGTAAGTTGGGTGGAGTTAATCCCTTTTAAAATCTCGCCGGGAGCATCAGCGGTGCCTACCCGTTGATAAATTAATGAGCCTGTAGCACGATCACGCATTTGTAGGGCTTCAGCTGAGTATGAAAAGCCATTTAGAAATTCGCGATTATACTCAACATTAAATCGGCGTACGTATGAATATTGATCGTCTTTCCCACTTTTTATCGTCAAAAACACGTTATCTTTATCTGTCTTTAAGAACTTGTCCATCGGAGATTCTAGATCATACATTGCACTCACTGAAATGGAGTGGATAGGGTAATCACGTGGAAGGTTTTCTTTTTCTTTAAAGCAATATTCTAATTGTACCTTCCCTTTTGTTTGGCGATCTCGGAATCCATAAGCACTATAGCCGGATAGGAAGAATTGATCGTTTAGTGCTGCCGTGGTTTGTCCGGAGAGTCGTACGCGTAAACCTTCTACCGAGTTGTAGCCGGCAATGGTATTTACCGGACCGAAATCGAATTTGGACGGAGTCTTCGAAGAACCGGTCTCTACATAATTTTCTATAAGAGCACGTAATCCAAACATGATGTATTTGAACGAAGGCATTTGGCGGAAGCCCATCATTAATTGATCCATAGAACTTTCCTTTCCGGTTAAAGGAACATCTCGTACAGCAGTCCAGAAATCACTGCTTTTACGACCGGCATCAGGCAACCGTACCTCATTTCCTTTTAATTCAAAGAGTTTCGAAGGGGGCTCTTTAAATGAAAAATTAGAATAGCGTGTGGTGTTTCTGACCTGCATACCTGGTAAACTTTTCATAACAGAAAGTTCTGCGATCATATCGTTTTTAGATAAGGCCCATTCTCCGGTAGGAAATTGATCGAAATCCTGTGTAATGATAAGGTTCTCTACGAAATTAACAGAGGTTTGATGCGGCAGTTTCATTTGAACGCGTCGTACCTGATGCGTCGAATCATCCGTCACGTATAAATGTCCGGTAAATCCAAAATCTAATGAGTTTTGAGGTACAAATGAGAGATGAATATAACGTTTTTGATCGATCTGCACAGTGTCCATGATATAGTATTTGTAGAAGCTGATAGCTTCTACACTTGAAATCGGGCTAACAAAACGCATTTGTAGTAGTCGCATGGAGTTATCATAGATATTAACGTCGGTAAAAACATCGGCCATAAGCGTGTTGAAGATGTCGCCCATAGAAAATAATTCTTGTATGCCTTCTGATTTCTTGCCGCGTATAATGGTTTTTGTGCGTTCTGGTGTTTTGCTATATATTTTTGTAAAGGCCTTTTCTTGAACGGAATAAGGTAGAATGAGCTTATCTGTTTCTGGGCATACTTCAACCTGCTGTATAATGAAGGGCATCTTTTTGTAAATGCCTTTTTTTAAATCTTCTGTTTTTACATCATTGAGTGAGGCGGTCATTTTTTCATAACAGTCGTAGCTATAATACGGCTGCTCGCCCAAACGGAAATTGTTTTTATGTGCAATAACCTTACGCATCAACTCCACTGCAGGGTTGTTTTTGCGTGAATATTTTTCTTTTTTTGGCTTTACTACTACTTCCGTCAGACTCACTTCTTTTGATAGTATTTTTACTGTGAGTGAGAGTGGTTTTCCTGCAGCTAATTTTATTTTTTTTTCTTCGTAGCCTACTGCGTGAATCTCCAAAAGGTTGCGATCGTTTTGAGCTTTCAGCTTGAACTGTCCGAGTGAGTCAGTGAGTGCACCTACTGCGGTTTTTCCCTTTAAGGCGATTGAGGCATAAGGCACAGGCTCATTTGTTACTGAGTCGCGCAAAGTACCTATGATCATTTGTGCTTTTGTTGTAGTTGTTACAATCAGCATGATCAGCAAAAGTAGAGGTCGTAATCTGTGCATAAGGTTTGCGTTTTACAGTAACTTGTAGTTTATTTTATTGGTGGGCAAAGATACCGTTTTTTGAATAGATAGCCAATTTTTTTAATCAAAATAAGGGAAAAGGGCTAGCTTTTAACCGTAAAAGAAGAATGATAAAATTGTAATAAACAAAAAAGGAGGTTCTGTTAAAAGTAACAGAACCTCCTTGTATTAAATGAGTGCTCTTTGGGAGCTTCTCGTTTAGTTGTTTTCAGGACGAAGTTTACGAACTACGGCACCAGTTTGCCACATTTCGCTATCGTGCAATGCTTTCAACTCTGTGGTCAAACCTTCGCGATAGTCAGACTTAGAGTTTGTGTCGATAGAACGTTGTGCTTCGTTACCACATTTTACTTCAGCATAAAGCTTTTCGAATACAGGTTTAGAAGCATCGTGGAATGGCCCCATCCAGTCGAGTGCGCCACGTTGTGCTGTGGTAGAACAGTTTGCGTACATCCAGTCCATACCCTTCTTAGCGAAGAGAGGCATCAAAGACTGAGTCAATTCTTCTACAGTTTCGTTGAATGCTTCAGAAGGAGTATGTCCGTTTTCGCGAAGAACTTCAAATTGAGCCAAAAGAAGACCTTGGATAGCGCCCATCAAAGTACCACGTTCGCCGGTTAGGTCAGAATAAACCTCACGTTTGAAAGTAGTCTCGAATAAGTAACCGGAACCAACGCCGATACCCAAAGCAATAACACGATCGTAAGCCTTGCCTGTAGCATCTTGGAAGATTGCAAATGAAGAATTCAAACCACGGCCTTCAAGGAACATTGTGCGGAGTGAAGTACCTGAACCTTTAGGAGCGATAAGGATTACATCTACATCAGCGGGAGGAACGATGCCTGTGCGCTCTTTGTAAGTGATACCGAATCCGTGTGAGAAGTAAAGAGCTTTACCAGGAGTCAGGTTTGCTTTTACAGTAGGCCATACAGCGATCTGAGCAGCGTCAGAAAGCAAATATTGGATGATTGTTGCGCGTTTGCAAGCTTCTTCAATGCTAAATAGCGTTTCGCCGGGTACCCAGCCGTCTGCTACTGCTTTGTCGAAAGTTGCGCCTTCGCGTTGACCAACAATTACATTGAAGCCATTGTCGCGTAGGTTAAGTGATTGGCCGGGGCCTTGTACACCATAGCCGATAACAGCAATTACCTCATTTTTCAATACTTCACGTGCTTTTTCCAAAGGAAACTCCTCGCGGGTTACCACGTTTTCGATCACGCCGCCAAAATTCATTTGTGCCATTTTAATTTACTTTTGTGTGACATTGCTGTCACGTTGTTATATAACTAGTTTATATTTATTTATTTGAAAATTACTTTGCTACGACAAACGATTTCTGTATCCCTTTTTAGTATTTCGATATTAAATTCGTCTTTGTTCGGTTCATCTAGTAAAAAAGTTAAATGATCTCCGTAATAGCTTTCAGCTACATAAGCTATTTCGAATCGCGAAATAGACTGCTGCTGATATTTTTCCAAAGCGAATAAATTGAGGATATGTTCCATGTATTTAATGCTGTTGAAATGTCCATTGATATCAATATCGCTATATAGGGCCGTATACTCTTTTACACAAATGCCTTCTTTTAGTTGAATGCGTGAAGGTCGGCTGATAGGGCATTCTTTATCTTTAACAATGTAATTTACAAGATCTCCTTTGTGGAGCGTTAGCAAGTCGAGTGGTTTACGAGTCGTGATGTCAATCATCGCCCATATAGAGCGTGCATAAGCAATCGTTTCTCCTTTCTCGTTTAACACCCGATAGTTACGATCGGTAAACAACCGATATATATCTTCTATCCAAGTTTCTATTTCGAATTGCTCATATCGGTTAGGCATTTCTGTCATTTCGAGAGCAAGACGTGAAAGCACCCATGTGCAATTGTTTGCATGCAAAAAAGGAATTCCGAAGCCACGCGCATTACTATGAAAATCAGAAGCATTGAGCAACTGATTACCTAGTACTGCAACAGGCAACTTTCCACTGAAATCCACCCGAAAGGGTTCAGCCGTGAAAGAATATCGTCCAACCTTATTTTGTTCGCACATTATTGATTTTCTAATTTACTTTGACGGTGTTTATCTTCACGTTCGTTTAAGTATTCACTCAGTCGCTCTACGCAACTCTTAGTGATCGCAATACGTCCGCTACGAACAAATTGTAAGATGCCCCATTTTTTAAGCTCTTCATACAGCATCTGAGTTTCTTCCGTAGGTCCACTCTTTTCAATAACGGTATATACCTTATTTATTTCAATGATGTGTGCATTATGCTGATGTACAATCTCCTCAATGCGGTTACTTGCCAACAGCTCTTCTGTAGAAACCTTGTAAAGTGCAATCTCTTGGAAGAAGATTTCATCGTCCGTAAAAAACTGAGCCTGAAGAACGTCGATGCGACGTTCCATCTGTTTCACAATTTTCTCGATTGTATCTTTATCGCAATAACATGTAATGGTATATTTGTGTACACCTTTTATAGAAGAGGCCGATACATTTAAGCTTTCAATATTAAGCTGTCGGCGTGTGAAGATCGTAGTAATCTGGTTTAGAATACCTGCAATGTTCTCCGAATAAACGTTGATTGTATATAAAGTTTTATCCATTTCTTTCTACTTTTATGCGATTAAAATCCCATCATCATTTGGTCTACTGTACCTCCTGCAGGGGTCATGGGTAATACCAAACCTTTTTCAATTACGCCTACTTCCAACAAGAATGGCCCCGGAGTTTCCAACATCTCTTTAATGGCATCATCAAGTTCCTCACGTAAGCATAGACTACGCGACTTAATTCCGTAAGCATCAGCTATTTTCTCATAGTCAGGGTTCAACATTGGTGTAGATGAATAACGCTCGTGGAAGAACATTTCTTGCCATTGACGTACATTGCCCAGATAGTTGTTGTTTAACAGAATGATTTTTACAGGAAGTTGAGTCTCCATAATAGTACCCAATTCTTGAATCGTCATTTGCAAACCTCCATCTCCGGTGAACATACAAATGGTACGATCGGGTGCACCCAGGCAAGCTCCAATAGCAGCAGGGAGTCCGAATCCCATCGTTCCAAGTCCCCCTGAAGTAACCACGCTGCGGTCTTCAGTAAATTTGAAGTAGCGGCAAGCAATCATCTGATTTTGACCGACATCGGTAACCATTACAGCCTTGTTATAAGTCGCTTCTGAAACTTTATGTACCACTTCGCCCATAGTGATAGGGCCTTCAGTAGGGAATACTTCCGGTTTTATAACCTTCTTGAATTCCTCTTCCTTATAGGGTGCAAAAGTTTCAATCCACTCATCGTGATTGTTCTTAGCCGTATGAATTGTTAGTGCGGCCAAGCTGTCTTTACAGTCAGCTATGATAGCTACATCTGTTTTAACGTTTTTATCGATTTCCGATTTATCAATATCCAAGTGGATAATCTTAGCTTGTTTCGCATAAGTCGCCAAATTGCTCGTTACGCGGTCATCAAAGCGCATACCAATAGCGATAAGTACATCGCATTCGTTTGTCTTAATGTTTGGAGCCAGATTACCGTGCATACCCAACATACCCATGTTTAAGGGATGATCAGAAGGGAGAGCCGATAAGCCAAGTATGGTACATCCGGCAGGAATTTGTGCCTTTTCGAGAAAGGCACGAAGCTCCTTTTGTGCGCTACCCAATTCTACGCCTTGGCCGACTAGTGCCAAGGGACGTTTTGCTGCGTTGATTAAATTGACAGCATCGTAAATAGCTTCTTCCTTTACATCGGGTTTAGCTACATAGCTACGTACGTAATCAATTTTCTCAGGGTGGTAATTTACTTTCCCGAATTGTGCATTTTTAGCGAAGTCGAGTACTACCGGTCCGGGACGTCCGCTCCGTGCAATGTAGAAAGCACGTGATACTGCCCAAGCAATATCTTCTGCTCTACGAATTTGATAGCTCCATTTTGTAATAGGCTGCGTTACACTTACCAAGTCAATTTCTTGAAAAGCATCCGTGCCTAGCAAAGAAGAAGTTACTTGTCCCGCAATAACTACCATTGGCGTGCTGTCCATCATGGCATCACCGATTCCTGTGATGGCATTCGTTGCACCCGGGCCACTAGTAACGAAACAGACGCCCACTTTGCCGCTGACTCGGGCATAGCCCTGTGCTGCATGTGTTGCGCCTTGCTCGTGGCGCACTAGGATATGCCTGAACTCTTTGTGGTCGTACAGACTGTCGTAAACAGGCATGATCGCACCACCTGGATAGCCAAATATCGTTTCTACACCTTCGTGTTTCAACGAACGCATCAACGCTTCGGCTCCTAAGATACTTTCTTTTTCCATTTCGCTTTTATATATAGTGATTCGAATACTTATTATTAAATCGCTCTCTATTATTCAATGATACGTACGGCGCCTTTGTCAGCAGAACTAACTAAACTGGCATACGCTTTTAAACTTTTTGGAACTACACGATTACGCGTTACTTCCTTCATGGGGCGTGTTGCAAGTTCCTCGTCGCTGAGTTTTACTTGCAGGATGCGGTTTGGAATATCTATTTCGATGAGATCACCATCTTGTAATTTACCGATATTACCTCCTGCAGCTGCCTCAGGAGAAACGTGCCCGATACTCAAACCTGAAGTACCACCACTAAAGCGGCCATCGGTAATGAGTGCACATTCTTTACCTAAATGCATACTCTTAATATAGGAAGTAGGGTATAGCATTTCTTGCATGCCGGGTCCTCCCTTAGGTCCTTCGTAGATGATGACCACTACGTCACCACTTTGCACTTTCCCGCCAAGGATACCTTCACAAGCAGCTTCTTGTGAATCGAATACTTTTGCAGGGCCTGTGAATTTCCAGATACTTTCGTCTACGCCTGCCGTTTTAACCACACTGCCGTTTTGTGCAATGTTGCCTTTTAAAATAGCCAATCCACCATCTTTAGAGTAGGCATGAGCCATGTCGCGAATGCAGCCTGCTGTACGATCGGTATCAAATTCTTTGTAATAAGTAGCTTGTGAACCCATCACTTGGTTGAACTTGCGTCCGGCAGCACTGCGATATTTCGAGATAGCCTCTTCGCAGACATTCGGACTTAGAATATCGTATTTGTCGATAGCTTGTGCCAAGGTTAAACCATCTACACGTGGTGTATTTGCATTCAGTAAGTTACCTTTGTGTAGCTCACCTAGAATGCCCATGATACCTCCGGCACGGTTTACGTCTTGGATATGGTATTTTTGGAGTGTTGGAGCCACTTTGCAAAGGCAAGGTGTATGGCGCGAAAGTGCGTCAATATCGTCCATCGTAAAGTCGGCTTCTGCTTCGTAAGCCACAGCCAGTAGATGTAACACTGTATTGGTTGATCCACCCATGGCAATATCCATGGTCATCGCATTAAGGAAAGCTTCGCGAGTGGCGATATTACGAGGAAGTACACTCTCGTCGCCCTCGTTATAATATTTAAAGGTGTTTTCTACAATTTGTTGTGCTGCTTTTTTAAACAAAGCCGTACGATTTTCATGAGTGGCTACGATGGTTCCGTTACCGGGTAAGGAAAGGCCGATAGCCTCCGTTAAGCAATTCATAGAATTTGCTGTAAACATGCCTGAGCAGCAACCGCAACCCGGACAAGCATGTTGCTCGATATCTTCAACCTCTTCATCGCTCACCGTAGGATCGGCCGCTTTTACCATTGCATCAATCAAATCCAGACGCAAGTCGCCAAGTTCGCCGGCTTCCATCGGGCCGCCCGATACGAAGATTGCAGGGATGTTAAGTCGCATGGCAGCCATCAACATTCCCGGAGTGATTTTATCGCAGTTGCTGATGCAAATCATTGCATCCGCTTTGTGTGCATTACACATATATTCTACGCTGTCGGCAATGATGTCGCGACTTGGCAGTGAATAAAGCATGCCGTCGTGCCCCATTGCAATACCATCGTCAATAGCGATAGTGTTGAATTCGGCAGCAAAACATCCCATCTTTTCGATTTCGGCTTTTACAAATTGGCCGATCTCATGCAGATGTACGTGGCCGGGAACAAATTGAGTAAATGAATTTACCACGGCAATGATAGGTTTACCCATCATTTCTTTCTTCAGTCCATTGGCCGCCCACAATGCGCGGGCTCCTGCCATTTTGCGTCCTTCGGTACAAATGGCGCTGCGTAATTGATGTTTCATTGTAGTATTTCTTATTATTGTATAATAAAAGCCTTTCTCACACTAAAGGAGAAAGGCTTTTACCTATAATTAATGTCGTTGAACGTTCATCCCACACATAATCTCATACAACCTTTCTCCTCTTGTTAGTCGCCGACGACCACGAGCTGAATCACACTGAGTGTTGATAGATTATTATAGAGTATGTATGGTCTCATTATTCTTTGTCTTTTAATGTTTTTATGGCTGCAAAGGTAGTGTTCTTTTTGTTATTTCGCAAACAAATCGCACAAAAAAAGAAGAAAAACAGCAAAATTGTAACAAAAAACAGTGCTTTTACCCTTTGTTCGTAAGAAAATAATTATCTTTGTGCCCGAAATCTTTCTGCGGAAAGAAGACGATTTAGACAAATAAGTAGTAATAAAAGTAAAAAAACAGTATGGAAAATATGCCCAACAAGTTGTATCAAGTGGCGTACAAACTTTACACGATTAATGCAAGTGGTGAAAAAGAACTTCAGGAAGAAGCTCCTGTAGATCAACCTTTTCAATTCATTACAGGTTTTGGCTCAGTGCTTGATCTTTTTGAGCAAAAAATGCTTGCTCTCTCTGCAAGTGATGCCTTTGATTTTGGAATCCCTTGTGCAGAAGCTTATGGTGTGCACGATGAGGAGCATGTAATACCTTTGGATCGTAATATATTCGAGGTAAACGGTCGTTTTGATTCCGATAATATTTATCCTGGAGCTTTTGTGCCTTTGCAAAATGCAGATGGACAACGTATCAATTCTACGATTATTTCTGTAGATGCAAAAACGGTAGTAGTCGATTTGAATCATCCTTTTGCAGGATGTGACTTGCAGTTTGTAGGTAGCATCGTGGAAGCTCGTACAGCTACTGCGGAAGAAATTACAGCGATGGTTAATATGCTAAGTGGCGAAGGTGGTTGTTCTTGTGGTTGCGAAGGCGACTGTGAGGGTGGTTGCGGAAGCGACGAAGAATCTGGTTGTGGTGAGCATAAAGGAAGTTGTGGTTGTCACTAAACGGTAAGATCTAAAAAAGAAAAATCCCTACGGCAAATTTGTTTTTGCCGTAGGGATTTTTCTTTTGCCCTAAGGGAAACGCACAATGCATTAGCCTTGCGGAATGTTCTCTAACGCAAGTTTTAAGTAATTGTAGAAAGGGATTACCGTAGGTAAAAGCAATCTTTCGTCTGGAGTATGCGGAGAGCAGACTGTCGGGCCGAAAGAAATCATATCCATATTAGGGTAGATTGGCGCAAAAATGCCACATTCCAATCCGGCATGTACTACTTTTGTTTCCGGATTTTTGCCTTCTAATTGCACAAATAGTTTCTCCATGAGTTGTAGTATTGGGCTATTCAGATTTGGATCCCAACCGGAATAGCGGCCGGAGAGTTCTGTACGCATGCCGGCCATGTCGAAAGCACTTTCGATAGAAGAGGCGATATAGTCGAGCATGCTATCGCGTGCGGAACGTGCAAAATTGGTGATTTTGCAATGTCCTGTTTCAGCGTGAACGATAGCAAGATTGTTGCTTGTTTCTACCACTTCAGGGATGCTCGGTATTTGTCGTACCACGCCATGCTGCACGGCAAGTATGCTACAGATTAAATTGTCGCGAATCTCGTCTGGCATTTGTAGGGTTGCTTTCGGAGCTTCAGCAAATTCAAACAAGATACCTTCTTCAATACCTTCGTATTCTTCACGGAACAGTTGTTCGTATTCAGCGACCAACTGTTGTAAATCTTCACGCATTTCGGGCATGATGCTAAGTGTAGCTTGTGCTTCACGTGGAATTGCATTGTGCATATTACCGCCGGACCAACTTACCAGGCAGGCTTCGTAAAGTTCTGCAGCATCGCGTAGGAAACGAGCCATCAGCTTGTTTGCATTTGCAAAGCCTCGACTGATTTCAAGTCCGCTATGTCCTCCATGTAGCCCATGCAAACTAACCTGAATCGTAATATCTTCGTCTTCCGTTTCCACCTCTTTATATATAAGAGAACTCTCTATATTCACACCACCAGCACAACCAATGATGAGTTCACCGTAATCTTCAGTATCAAGATTGAGCATGATTTGCGCTTGCAATTCATCTTCTTTCAGTCCGAAAGCTCCATGCATTCCCGTTTCTTCATCGCGGGTAAAAAGAGCTTCGAGAGGTCCGTGTGAAGCTTCTGGATCGGTGAATAAGGCCATGGCTGCGGCTACGCCAACTCCGTTATCGGCACCCAGTGTGGTATCTTTGGCTTTTAGCCATTCACCATCTATATAAGTTTCAAGGGGATCAGTCTCAAAATTGTGACTTGAGGTTGCTCGTTTTTGTGGAACCATATCGAAGTGTGCTTGCAATACAGTGGGAATGCACTTTTCCATGCCCGCAGTTGCCGGCTTGCGATAGATAATATTACCGGCTTGATCTTCGTGAGCTTCAATGCCGTTTTCGGTAGCAAATTGGAGCAGATATTCGCGTATCTTTTCGGTATGACCGCTAGGGCGGGGTACTTTTGTGAGTGCTAAGAAATGGCGCATCACGGGGTGGATCATAATTTTATCCATAATAAGGAAAATTTAATTTTCGGGTGTTGTATTTGTTTTTCGGGGTAGTGCGATGAGCGCCCATACTCCCAATAGAACCAGAGTAGCGGTTTGTGAACCGTATACAAGTAAGGCAAAGAGTCCGGCTTCGGTTTTCCCGATGCCATAAAGTACCATCATGCTGATCACTGCAAAATGCCAGGATCCTGCTCCGTTAGGGGTTGGCACCATTACTCCTACGCTACCAGCTACGAATATTACGAGTGCAGCAATTGATGAGAGTTGAGCAATGTTCTCGAAAGCAAAGAAACAGAGATAGAATTGCAAAAAGTAGCATCCCCATATTGCTAAGCTGTAAGTTATAAAAAGAGGGATATTTCGAATGTCTTTTAGCGAACGGACTCCTTGCCATATTCCTGAAGCTAAGTTGCGTACCTTTTCGAAAAAAGTGAAAGTTCGTAGTAGATAATAAGCCAATATCCCTGCTGCAATAAGGCAGATTAGGATGATGAGTGCTTCTGGTGAGAAGATGTGATCCGAAAAAGATTCGAACTTTGTACCGGTCTGGTTGAAGAATTGTTCAAAAACATCCACTTGTGAGAGAAGGGTGAAAAATATCAGCAATGCCACTAGCACCATATCAACTACTCGTTCCGTAACTACAGTGCCAAAGCTTTGTGCTAAGGGGATGTTATCCGATTTTTTAAGAACACCGCAACGAGCCACTTCACCCAAGCGTGGCACCACCAGATTGGCAGCATACGAAAGGAAGATTGCATTAATACAGTGTCCGGATTTCGGTAAAGCACCTAATGGCTCAAGAGTTTGTTGCCAACGCAATCCGCGAAGTACATGGCTCAATATTTCAAAAACCAGGGCGAAAAGAATCCATCCCCAACCCACTTTACTTAAAGAAGTTTGTAGGGTAGAAAAGTCAAAATCACGATAAACCCAAAAGAGGATTCCCCCTCCTAAAATGAGTGGAAGGGTTACTTTCGTGAGGTTTTTAAACAATTTATTCATTTTTTATTTCTATCTTTGCAGACTGCTTTGCTAAAAGCTCTGCAGAGGATGTCCTAAGAATTAGTGTGCGCAAAGATACGAGTTATCTTGCAATCTGCCACAAAAAAACAAAAAAAAAGAAGATGAAACTGGTAAAACCCAAAAAATTCCTCGGTCAACACTTTTTGAATGACCTCAGCATCGCACAGCGTATTGCAGATACGGTAGATACTGCTCCGGAACTTCCTATATTGGAAGTCGGTCCTGGTATGGGCGTGATGACTCAGTTTCTAATGCAAAAAGGACGTCCCTTAGAGGTGGTAGAACTCGACTTTGAATCAGTTGCTTATCTTCGTGAAATTTATCCGCAACTAGAAGAGGGTATCCATGAAGAGGACTTTTTGACCATGCATATTGAACATTTGTTTGAAGGAAATCCGTTTGTATTGACTGGTAATTATCCCTATAACATCTCAAGCCAGATATTTTTTAAAATGTTGGAGCATAAAGACCAAATACCCGTTTGTACAGGTATGATTCAACGGGAAGTAGCACAGCGTATTGCTGCCAAACCCGGTGGAAAAATTTATGGCATTTTGAGTGTTCTAATTCAAGCTTGGTACGATGTAGAATATCTTTTTACAGTCGACGAAACGGTGTTTTCACCTCCTCCTAAGGTAAAAAGTGCAGTGATTCGTATGACGCGTAATGAAGTAACCGACTTAGGATGTGATGAGGCGCTTTTCAAAGCTGTGGTGAAAGCTACCTTTAACCAACGTCGAAAAATGTTGCGTGGATCTTTAAAATCGCTAGTCAATAAAGATGATGAGATGCTGAAAGACCCGATATTCACTCGTCGACCCGAAACTTTTTCTGTGCAAGAATTTATTGATTTGACGAATCGTGTAGCTGCCGCACAAAATGGAAGTAACAGATAAAGATATTGATCGGGTAATCGAACAGCTCAACAACCTTATTGGTGAGTTGCGTAATGAAACGTCCGATCGACTACATATTGAGGAACAAGCAAAGGAGCTTCTTGGTAAATTACATCCTGCTGATATCGCGGAATTATGTAATGATATTGAACCGGAAGAGGCTCGTTTTGCATTACGTTTGCTCGACAATGAAACGGCCTCCGATGTTTTGATGGAGATGGACGAGAATGCTCGTCGTGATTTTTTGGAATTGGTTCCTTCTGAAATAATAGCTCGCCGATTTGTTGATCATATGGAATCGGATGACGCTGCCGACTTGGTCCGTCAACTTGATAAGGATAAGAAAGGAGAAGTTCTTCAGTATATTGGCGATATCGAACAAGCTGGTGATATTGTCGATTTATTGCAATACGAGGAAGGTACCGCGGGTGCTTTGATGCGTACCGAAATGTTGCTACTGAACGAAAACTGGTCTATGCCGGAGAGCTTAAAGGAAATGCGACGTCAGGCTGAAGACATGGAGGAAGTGCACTATGTGTACGTAATCGACGATAATGAACGCTTATTGGGCGTTTTTCCTTTGCAAAAGATGATTACTTCGCCTAGCATCTCGAAAATTAAACATGTAATGAAAAAGGATCCGATTTCAGTGCATGTAGATACTCCTGTAGAAGATGTGGCCCAGGTGATTGAAAAATATAATCTTGTAGCTTTGCCGGTTGTTGATAGTATTGGGCGTTTGATGGGACAAATTACCGTCGATGATGTGATGGATGAGGTGCGTGAGCAAAGTGAGCGGGACTACCAGTTAGCTTCGGGTTTGTCGAAAGATGTGGAGGCTGATGACTCGGTTGTAAAACAAACTTCAGCTCGTTTGCCTTGGTTGTTGCTAGGAATGCTAGGCGGAATTGCTAATTCGCTGATTTTAGGTCGCTTCGACGATGTGTTTCGTCGTTTTCCGGAGACGGCATTATATATTCCCCTTATAGGTGGTACTGGTGGTAATGTGGGTACACAATCTTCTGCTATTGTAGTGCAAGGATTGGCTAATAAATCCCTAGATGAGAATAAAATGATACCGCAACTTATAAAGGAGAGTGCGGTCGCTTTAATCAATGCAGTCATCATATCAATGTTGGTTTATACATATAACTTTATTCGCTTTGGGGCGATAGAAACGGTTTCGTATTCTGTTTCTATAAGCCTCTTTTGTGTGGTAATTTTTGCTTCTTTATCAGGAAATTTGGTGCCAATGACACTTGAAAGAATGAAAATAGATCCAGCAATTGCCACCGGCCCTTTTATTCAGATAATGAATGACATCATTGGAATGATGATTTATATGAGCATAACTTTGCTTTTATCTTAAATATTCTTAATAGAAAAAAAGTATATGCGCGTATAACCTTATATTTGCAATTGATTTTTTTTAATGTAACTAAATAATATTGAAATAATAACATGAGTGAACAAATCACTACCCCTGAAGGAATCATTGAGGAGACTAATTTATCTCCTATTGACAACGTAGCCCCCGAGGATATCATTGGAAATGTTGCAACTGAAGCTCTTGTGGTAGAGGAGCCTTTGGCTGAAGAAGCCTCTGTTGAGAAGGAGCTTGTTAAGGCGGCTCCCGCTTTTCCTCTTTGTGAAACCAAAGAGGACGTGATTGCGCGTTTAAAAGTACTTACAGAAAATTCAGAAGAAGCCGAACGCTCTGAGCTTGAAAGTTTAAAACAAACCTTTTATAAAATTCAAAAGGCAGAACAGGAAGTGGCACGTAAAGAATTTATTGAAGCGAATGGTGAAGAGGCCGAATATAAGCCAGAGGTCTCTCCTCTTGAAGCTGAATATAAGGCACTTATGCAGACTTTGCGTGAAAAGCGCGCTGAGGCCGCTGTAGAACTAGAAGGATTGCGCGAGGAAAATCTCAAAAAGAAGCTAGCCATCATTGAGCAAATCAAAACGATGGTGGAATCGAACGACGATGTGAATAAGGACTACGATAATTTCAAGGCTTTGCAGCAACAGTGGAACGAGATAAAACAAGTCCCACAAGCTAAAGTTAACGAGCTCTGGAAAAGTTATCAGCTTTATGTAGAGCAGTTTTATGATTTGATAAAAATAAACAAAGAATTTCGCGATTACGACTTTAAAAAGAATTTAGAGCTAAAAACGAAACTTTGTGAAGCTGCTGAAAAATTAGCGGAAGAGGCCGATGTGGTTTCTGCTTTCCATCAGTTGCAAAAGATGCATCAAGAATATCGTGTGATAGGCCCTGTGGCAAAAGAATTGCGCGAAGATCTTTGGTTACGCTTTAAAGAGGCTTCTACTTCAATAAATCGTCGTCATCAAGAATATTTCGAAAAATTGAAAGCAGGCGAACAGGAAAATCTAGATAAAAAAACGGTGATTTGTGAAATTGTAGAGGCTTTTGAGTACGATGCATTAAAGAATTTTACCGATTGGGATACGAAAACACAAGAAGTTATTGCACTTCAAGCAAAATGGAAAACGATTGGGTTTGCCCCACAAAAGATGAATATGAAAGTCTTTGAGCGTTTCCGTGCTGCTTGTGATGAGTTCTTTCATCATAAGGCTGAGTTCTTTAAGGAGGCCAAATCGCGTATGACGGAGAACTTAACCAAGAAAAATGCGCTTTGTGAACAAGCCGAGGCTTTGAAAGAAAGTACAGACTGGAAAGAAACAACCGATATACTGATGAAACTTCAGAAGGAGTGGAAAGAAGTTGGCCCGGTGCAGAAAAAATTCTCTGAGCCGGTTTGGAAACGTTTTATTGCAGCTTGTGACTATTTCTTCGAACAGAAAAATAAGGTGACTAGCGTACAACGTGGTGCCGAGCAGGAAAACTTAGCAAAGAAGCGCGAGATTATAGCTCAACTGGAAACTTTGGATACAGACCTTGAGGGTACGGAAGCCGTAGAACGCATTAAAGCAATTGTAAAGGAATTCAATGAAGTAGGCCATGTACCTTTCCGCGAAAAGGATAAGTTATATATGAAGTTTCGTGCTTTAGTAGACAAAGAATTTGAACGTCTTCATGTAAATGCGAACAATCGCCGTTTAAATAATTTCCGTAATCAGGTAACTAGCCGCTCTGGCTCTCGTTTTGATAGCAAAGAATCGCCTTTACAACGTGAACGTCGTGATTTGATGCATCAGTATGATGTCTTAAAGAATGAAATTCAGACCTATGAAAATAACTTAGGTTTCTTAAGCTCTTCTTCAAAAAGTGGTAATAGCTTAGTAACTGAAATTAAGCGTAAAGTAGAAAAGTTGAAAGGTGATTTGGAACTTGTGATTCAGAAAATTAAAGTGATTGATGATGCGAACAATGTTTCTTCAGAAGCTTAAAAAGGAACGTTTGACCGTTCGTTTTTGGCTATTTGTTTTCGTAGCATTGCTTCCACTGCAAGCTTCGTGGGCTCAGCAGACTGTTAGTTATTTGCAACAGCGTTTGCAGGAAATTCCGCAAGTAGTGAAAGTCACTCCTATGGAACATACTGAATTTGCTGAAAAGTATGAATTGCGTTTTACGCAGCAGGTTGATGAAAGGCATCCTGAAGCAGGCAGCTTTACTCAAAGAGTAATTATAGGCCATGTTGGATTCGATCGTCCTACGCTTATTGTAACTACCGGCTATGATGCTCAAGCTGCGCTAAATCCTAATTATAGAGAGGAGCTTTCTAAACTTTTTAATATGAATATGGTATTCGTAGAATATCGCTATTTTAAAGAAAGTACTCCTTCTCCTTTGAATTGGAAATATTTAACAGTAGAGAATTCGTTGCATGATTTACATAACATTACTACTGCCTTAAAGAATATATATCCTCTGAAATGGGCTTCTACCGGCATCAGTAAAGGTGGTCAAACTACCATGTTTTATCGTGCTTACTACCCGAATGATGTAGATTTCTCAGTGCCTTATGTAGGTCCACTTTGTCGTGCACGCGAGGATGGACGTCACGAATCATTTCTAGCAGGCCGTACTGGAACTCCAGAGGCGCGGAAACGTGTTTTCGACTATCAGACAGAGCTATTTAAGCGTAAAGCGCAACTTTTACCTGCTTTCGAAAAGTATTGCAAAGAGAAAGGGTATCATTACCGTGCTCCTTATGCAGATATTTTCGATTATTGTGTGCTAGAGTATTCTTTCGCTTTTTGGCAATTTGGAACTCCTGTGGAACAAATTCCTGCACCAGAGAGTTCGAATGAGGTTCTGTTTGACCATTTCTTGAAATTGAGTAGCCCAAGCTATTTCTCCGATTATCCGAATGATTATAGCTCTTTCTTTGTGCAGGCTGCTCGTGAACTAGGCTATTATGGATATGATACTAAACCTTTTGCAAAATATCTTTCTATAACTTCGTCGAAGGATTATTTGCGTAGACTCATGGTGCCCGATGGACTTCAGAATATAGAATTTGATCCAACGCTCTATAAATATACTAAGAAGTTCTTGGAGCAGAAAGATCCTAAGATGATTTTTATCTATGGACAAAACGATCCTTGGATTGCACCCGGGGTTACTGCGAAAAAGTTTTTCAAAGGGAAAAAGAATATGCATGTCTTTATTCAACCCGGAGGCAGCCATCGTGCTCGCATTGGAACGATGCCAGCTGATATAAAAGACTCTATAATGTCTCAAATTAATGCGTGGTTGAAAGAATAAAGGAGAATCCTTATACAATAAAATGCAGGATGTAGTTTTTAAAACTGCATCCTGTTTTTTTCTTTAAACCTTGCCTTGAGTGAGTGATCTTTAAGCCTTGAGTGAGGAAAGAAGCAAACCAGCCATAGCAAGGAGGAAGGCGAGGAATAAGAATTTTCGCATACACTTCTTGGATTTAGTCGATTGATTTTAAGGTATTAGTCTTTCTGTTCTTGATAAACGGAAGAATATGTATATTATTATAATTCTTCGTGCGTTTTTAGTAAAAAAAGAAAAAAGAATAAAATCTTTCTTGAAAGAGTTCTTACTTTATTTTCGGCCAAAATCGGCTGGGATTTCTCCCCATTCCTTAGTTTCCCATTTAATCAAGGGGACATTGAGCTTATTTTCTTGTAGCCATTTTTCAGCTCGCTCAATGAGTTTGAAGAGTTCTTCTGTTTTTGGACCCCGTGTAAGGAGCGTTTTGCACTTTTTTTGACGAATCCAACTTAGTGCGGTTTTGCTGTCAGTATAAATTGGCATTGAAAGCTCTTTCTGTTTTAAAAGTGCCAATGCATGTACTATCGCCAAAAATTCACCGATATTATTTGTACCCAATACTGGTCCAAAATGAAAAATCTCTTGTCCTGTTTCAAGCGAAACGCCACGATATTCCATTTTTCCGGGGTTGCCAGCACAAGCTGCATCTACTGCAATGCTGTGTAAGGGGATAGAGGCAGGGAGATGTCTGATTTTACCTTCCAACAATACTGTTTGTTGTGGTACTGAATTGGTTGGACGAGCCAACGCGGGAGAATAGGCTGTGTCTAATTTATTCGGATCAGGGGTCACATTCTCGTACAAAGGCCCTCTAGCTAAAGCTTCTTCAGCATCGCTTAGGATGCTAAATGCTTTGTAGCAAGCTCCTTTATAACCTTTTACTTGAAGTAGGCAATCGCTCCATGAATGGTAGATGCCAGGTTCTACTCCTACCCAAACAACGTAATATTTTGTTTTTTTAGCCATACTTGGTCCGAATTGCGAGCAAAGGTACGTAAAATAATTGAATTGTTCGAAGTTTTTTCGTATCTTTGCACCCAAATGAAGAAAAAAATATGAGTGTTCATGACGCAATAATAGACGGAATTGTCTTCCGTGGAGCCTCTAAAAAGGACGAAGACGGGAGAGAAAAGGTGAAGACGAAAGCCAAAAGGACCTCCTATGTAAAAGGTGCTCATGGGTCGGGCTCGGCAAAAATGAAAGCCGAGTTCCATCGTAAACGTATGAATCGGCATAAATAACCTTTAAAAGAGATGAACCGTATTTTCCTTATCGGGTATATGTGCTCAGGAAAAACGACCTTGGGCAAACTGTTGGCAAGAGAAATGCAAGCCGACTTTATTGATATGGATTGGTATATTGAACAGCGTTTTCATTGTACAGTTCGTGATATTTTCGCCGAACGTGGAGAAGAAGGCTTTCGTAAAATAGAACAAAACATTTTGCATGAAGTTGGTGAATTTGAGAACGTGTTTATTGCTACCGGCGGAGGTACACCTTGCTTCTTTGAAAATATGGAATGGATGAATGCGCATGGAGATACTGTCTTCTTGCAAACATCCGAAGAAGCTCTTTTTCGTCGTTTACAGAGTGGCAAGCAAACACGCCCTATTCTGATGAATAAAACAGATGAGGAGCTTCGCTCTTTCATCGTGGAAGCTTTGAAGGTACGTATGCCTTTTTATAGCCAAGCCAAATATAGCTTTATGGCTGACGAGCTAGAAAGCCATGAACAAATTATGGAATCGGTAAAGCGATTCCGTGCGATGTTGAATATTTGAGGTTGAATCTCTTTTTTAACTTTAACAACAACTTTAGAATAAAAATTGAATGAGAAAATGGCGTATTGAAGATTCGGAAGAACTCTACAACATTAATGGTTGGGGCACTTCTTATTTCGGCATTAACGAGAAGGGACACATGACTGTAACTCCTCGCAAGGATGGCGTAGCGGTCGATCTCCGCGAATTAGTCGATGAACTAGTTATACGCAATGTGTCGGCACCTTTATTGGTGCGTTTTCCTGATATCCTTGATAATCGTATTGAGAAGGTATCGCGTTGCTTTGAAATTGCTGCAAAGGAATATGAATACAAAGCTCAAAATTTTATAGTCTACCCAATTAAGGTAAATCAAATGCGCCCTGTGGTTGAAGAAATTATCAGCCATGGAAAGAAATTTAATTTGGGACTTGAAGCGGGTTCGAAGCCTGAACTTCATGCCGTAATTGCAATTAATACAGATTCTGATTCTATCATTGTGTGCAATGGCTACAAAGATGAGAGCTATATTGAATTGGCTCTGTTGGCACAAAAAATGGGAAAACGAATCTTTTTGGTCGCCGAGAAGCCCAATGAATTAAAACTGATTGCACAAGTATCGAAGCGTTTAAAGGTACGCCCGATGATTGGTATCCGCATTAAGTTGGCTTCTTCAGGTAGCGGAAAATGGGAAGAGTCGGGTGGCGATGCCTCAAAATTTGGACTGACCTCAAGTGAACTGCTTGAAGCACTTGACT
>Ga0302211_10000242_pt1 | contig 21928 bp, 20 predicted proteins | sample II_Fen_E3_3_FD_200234 | JGI IMG/M metagenome (GOLD analysis project Ga0302211, IMG submission 200234) | Peat permafrost microbial communities from Stordalen Mire near Abisko, Sweden - II_Fen_E3_3 | ecosystem: Environmental > Terrestrial > Soil > Wetlands > Permafrost | place: Sweden: Abisko... | reverse complement strand
GATAACTTCTCATTGGTTTGCAAAAAGTTATTCCCTGTAGGTATTGAGGAAGTTGCTGCTGACTCTACTCCCCTAACTGCATATGCAGCGAATGGTTATATCGTAGTGCCTGGAGTTACAAATTACACGGTAACAACTCTAGCCGGTCAGGTTGTAGATGCAAAATCTAAACTACCTGCAGGTATCTATATCGTGAATACTGCTGGAAAAGCGTTGAAAGTCGCTGTCAAGTAAATCAGAGACTCACAAAAAGGAGAGGGCATGTCATTCTCGACATGCCCTCTTTTTTTGTAGATATGATAAAAAGTATTTCAATCTAGCATATTTTTCTTTTTTGTATTATCTTTGCACCATGAAATTACTCGGAATCGTTATTCTTTATTATCCACAGGATAGCTATTTACTGAATTTAAATAGTTATATCTCTCTATTAGATGCTCTTATTGTATGGGATAATACCCCTCAAGAAGCAAAAAAAACGTTGAACTGGAGCGTTGTAAAATCACCGGAGAAACTTATTATGAAAGGACGGGATTGCAATACCGGCTTGGGCAAGCCACTTAATGAGGCTATAGCCTATATGCAAGGTCATGATTTTACCCACTTGTTAGCGCTTGACCAAGATAGTAAATTCAATATAGGTGTGCTGGAACAGTATCTTGCAGGTGTGAAATCGTGTACGCAACAAGAGGCTATTTTTTGCCCAAATTATTTTTTGATCTCGCAGCAGTCAGCTCAGTATCCGGTAGTTGATTCTGTAGATGAGATTACGTCTTCAATGACTTCAGGAAGTATTTATCCACTTACCGTACTCAATCGAGTAGGGGAATTTTTGGATGCACTCTTTGTGTGGGGCATTGACAGTGAATATTGTTTTAGAGCCAAACGATTCGGAATTCCTACTCTTTGTTTTAAGAATATTCTTTTAACTCACGATTTGGGTTATCAAAAGAAGAAACGAAAATTGTTGGGTAAAGAAGTTTTTCCGAATGAATATGGTGCTCCACGTTCGTACTATAATGTGCGTAATGGCATTCTTTTGCATCGACTTTATCCGAATATAATCAATTTGCAGGATCATCTTCGTTACCATTTGTGGAAGCGTAGTGTGTTTATAGTGCTCTACGAACAACAAAAGTTACGCAAACTATATGCCCTCTTTTGGGGATATGTAGATGGGAAAAGAAATAGAATGGGTCAGTCTACGCATTCTTTGTAATTAGCACCACAGCATAAGCCGAGATACCCTCTTCGCGCCCTGTAAAACCGAGACGCTCCGTTGTGGTTGCTTTAATCGAGATGTCTTCCAAATCTACTTCCATTGTTTGGGAGAGAGCTTCTTTCATTGCAGGGATATGTGGATTAAGTTTAGGATGTTCTGCACAAACAGTAATATCTGCATTTCCTAGTTCATACCCTTTTGCACGAAGCAGATTCATCGTTCTTCGCAGCAAGATTTTGCTATCGATGTCTTTAAATTCGCCTGCCGTATCAGGAAATTGGAAACCTATGTCGCGTAAATTTGCTGCACCGAGTAGTGCATCGCAAAGAGCATGAATCAGTACATCCGCATCGCTGTAACCCAATAATCCGAGCGAGTGCTCCAACTTTATACCCCCAAGCCATAAATCACGTCCTTCAACGAGTGCATGTACATCGTATCCCAGTCCGGTTCTTATTTTCATAGCTCTTATTTTAGTAGGTAATGTTGGTTTTTTAGCGGCGACCTTTCCCCATCAAATCTTTCAGTCCATCCATGTCGAACGACAATGAAAAGCGTAGCGTTTGGTCGAGTGGGTTACTCTGTGAAGCTGAAATCAGATAACCTGCATCCAGTGAGAAAACCGACATCTTGAAGCCTGCCCCCACTGTGTAATACTTACGGTTACCTTTGTTTTCGCTTTCGTGATGATAACCGGCACGAACCGAAAATTGATTGTGATAGGTATATTCACCACCTAATGACCATGAAACTTCCTGCATTTCTTCTTTAAAACCTCCGGGAGCATCACCAAACGATTTGAAGATACCTGAAATAGAAGAGACGTTATAATACTCATCTTCTAGACGTGTTTGGTAATCTTCATCTGCTTCGCCATCTCTTTTTTGTGGCATGGTAGGAACCATCAACTTGTTGGCATCAAAGGATACAGAGAAAGTGTTATATTCGTTAATCGGCATAAGGAGTGAAGTACCAAGACGTAAATTAGTAGGTAAGAAAACACTTCGGTTTCCTCCTGTAAAATTAATCTTGCTACCTATATTGGACGCATTCATACCTAAAGACCAAAGACATTCGCGTTGATTCAGAATTATATATCGATTGTAATACCATGAAAGGTCGGCTGCAAAAGCCGATCCCGGCTGTACATCACTACCTTCAAACTTACCCATGTCGGAGTGGATGAAGCGTAAAGCAACTGCCGCAGAAAAGGATTCAGAGAGCATGCGTGAGTAAGCTACATCGAATGACATCTCATAGGGTTTTACTGTATATCCATTATCTGTTTGTTCTGTTCTTACTGTAACTTCGCCTAGTGAAAAATAGTTAAGTGAAGCTGAAATGGCTTGGTAATCGCCTATGCGATAATAACCTACCACATTTGCTAAATCGATATCGTTTACTAGTTTGCGCAACCAAGGAGTGTACGACATCGCTAATCCTGCACGGCTAACTGTAAACGGATACTTTGCCGGGTTCCAATATTGTGAGAAGACGTCAGGATCAGTTGCTGCACCTACATCACCCATGCCACCTGCACGAGCATCGGGAGCAATGGCCAATGAAGTAACTCCATATTGAACAGGGTTGAACTGAGATTTGGAGTCTTGAGCCACTAGCGGCAAGGTCATCGTCGAGGCTAGTAGGAAGAGCAGGCTTTTCTTTATTATTTTCATGCTGTTTGCGTAAGTTACGTAGTTTAATAACCCAAAAGTGAGCGATTTATTGTGCCCCCACTACAAATTTAAGTGTCTCAGTTGTTTCGTCACTCTCCTCTGTTGAGAATTTCATACGGTAAAGATAAACCCCTTGTGGAAGGCGTGCTCCTCCATTGGTAGTTAAATCCCATGTATAAGAGCAAGCACTGCTAGGCGCTATCTCTGAAATAGAATGTGTCCATAAACGGTCGCCATTAAAGTTGAAGACCTCAATTGCAATATTCAAGACAGCTTTTGGCTGATTGTGCACAAAGTAGAAGGTTATTTGGTTAGTTGCTGGTACCGGATAACAACTTGCCTGTGTGACAGTCGGTGCTGCTTGACTGGAGACGTTGAACGACAACGTATGTCGCGAAGCATTGTTTTTCAAATCCCATGCGGTAAGTACCAAGGTGTGCTTTCCCTCTTCGAGTGCATCAAACTGATAAGCTAATGTGCCATTCTTATAAGAGCCGGACGATAGCGTAAAGTAGTTATTTAGCACATAGCTATATACAGGTGAATTGTCGAGTACTGCAGTGATGTCGTGTCCGATTCCATTCCCGGTGGTGTTGATACCCTCTTCATCGCTGAGTGTAGCATAAAGCACCGGTTTTGTTCCTGTAACGTCTCCGTTCGTAAAGTCTGGAGTATTCAGGTAAGCCCATATAGTAGGTCCTACAGAATCCGTTTTCATGGCATCGTCTACAGAACCTCCCACAGTGAAGTTTTTGAAAACCCCTTGTGCTTCTTTCTCTCCATCTGTATTTGTTGCATAGAAGTTAATCATTCCCGCTGCATTACTATAGCTGATGTCGAGAGGTATAGGGAAGGAAATATTGAATTTTCCGTTTTTTATAGAGTCATTACCTCCAAAAAGTTTCTTGGAATATTCCTTATAGGTGAATGGCGTTTCTTCTCCATTATTTTTATAAGTAGATACCGACTCAATTGCATCGTATACAGAAGGATAAATCAGTCCTTTATAGTTGGATAATGTGCCTCCTGTATAGTCGGTAACATGCCCTGACAGACGGACGATTTCGCCGGCATGCATTTGCAGATTGGAAGTATTTTTTACTGCCACTCCATTGAGTGAATCGAGCACGACCTTTTGTTCGGGGTAATTTAATTTTAGTGCGGGGTCACCAATGAGTGAGAAATTCAACTTGTTCATATCCGAAATATTATTTTTCGCCAGTTGCATGATGTCGCCTAGTCGATAGTGTGAACCATTTGCTGTTTGATAAATAAAGTTATTGAATTGGGTATGTAAGGCATGATTGTATGTTCCATATACCACTCGTGAAGTGGTAAAGAGTGCAATAGCTCCTCCACTGCTATTTAGGAAGGCATATTCCCCAGCTGAAGTAGATACGTCATCGTACCGGCAGAAGTCGCATGTGGCCGTTATCCATAAACCTAGTTTGGTGTTCTGCATCGCCAGAATTTCTTCAGAGGTGAGTAAAAACTCAGCGCTCCATCCGCTTGTACCTCCATGGCCTACATAATTTACTACTAAGGCACCGTTTTCTACGGTTGAAAGAAGCTCTTTTGTAGCTTGCGGATAAGCAAATCCCGAAGACGTTGTTTCCCGTATGTAAGCATCTTCGTAGATGCGAGAAACTAGAGACTCAGGATGATCGGTTTCTAGCGTTTTTGCTAACTCCTCCGAATAGGTCATGTGTGGGTACTTGTCGGTTGCATTATCTCCATCATCGGCCGCATAGCAAATACGGTTTTTCCAAGGTCCGAGTTCCGTATTGTTCATATATGCGATCGTTTTATCTACGGCAGCCGTTGCATGGCTTAATGTGCGAATTGGGAAACGTCCTACTCCAATATCCATCTTATCGACAGTTAGTGAAGTACCTTCCCCTGAGTCTAATAACCCGAGGTAATCGTCCGTACAATACGATTCTACTTCAATGGTACTATTAGGAGATTCGTAACAAGGCAAGAAGTCTTCAGGTGAATAGCCTTTCCAATCGCTTGTAACCATACGGTTATCCCAAGCGCAATCGCCCATCATTAATAAGTAGCGTGGCGATTTTGAACTATTTGTTTGAGCACGGTCGTAAAACTGCTTCATGAACCAACGGAAGGCTGTTGCATCAGGTGTTCCGCTAGAATATTCATTGTATACTTGATCAGCACGTACCACATGCACCACCATATTATCTTTGTCACGATGTGCTTGAGCCAGACGTTCGGCTTGTGCTTGGAAAGTTCCTGAGGCGGGAATGACGATTACTAAATCGGGTTGTTCGAGTGCATGAAGGTTTTGATTTTCGATGCTACCAATGATAGTCGGACTGGCAAAGGTGCCATTTACGTCTACTGTTACGTATTCTTTAACCGTTGTGTTATCACCTATGAAGCTGTAAGTAGATCCACTTAATGTGCCCTTCATTTGTTGGTATCCTCCCATAGTAGTTACATCCCATACTACGGTAGAAGAATTTGAACTGGCTATTTGATAATTTACAATCTTCCCTTTGGTAGTTAGGTCTCGGAAGGGTGTATAGTTACCATACTGTTTTAAGTTGCGGCGGAAGTTCAGCGCAATATAGTTTAAGCGTCCCGGTACTCCTGAACTCCTAGTATGGGTTATTTTAATAGTAGTGTTTTCTGCTTGTCCGCTTGGCCAATTTAAGGTGTCTCCGCCATCAGTAGCTTTTGTATATTCATCGTTTGTTCCACCTATCGTAAAGCTACCGATTGATAGACTATTTGCTGTTACGGAAACCGTTGTAGTTGAAGTAGAGAGTGCTGCAAATCTTACTATGCAGTATCCCGGATCAGTGGTAATGCCCGGCAAGGAGAAAGAATAGCTTTTCGTATTGCTAGTGGCGTAGTTGTAACTTTCGTAAAGTTCGCGACCGCTAGAAGCCCAGTTGTATTCATTCTTCTCATATAGTGCATAGTCGTTGAATGTATTCAACGTTGTGCCGGCTGTTTGGGTAACCTCTGTGCTAGGAAATGTGGTGCTCTCGGTTCCTTCGGTAAGAAAGTAATATCCTGCATTGGCATAGAAGTTTTCGGTACGTGTAAAGTAAGTATTATTAGAGTTTGCTTCCCAACTAATAGGCCCTTGTCCGTAAAAGAGTACATAGCCATTCTCCTTCCACAGTTGAACTTCCGATAAGTCGTCCGTATGATTCTTTAAAGCTTCGTTCAATAACGCCCCACCATAGCCGTAAAGTCGTACTTTAGCAGGATCGCTGAATCCCATACTCTTTAGTTGAGTGTTTGTTAGTTTAAAAACGCCTGTTTTAGGTATACTAATCTTAACCCATTTTCCGGTAGAGAGTATGGATGAACTACTAAAAGCACTTGTTGTTATAGCTTTTGTAGTAAGTATAGTGCGGCGTATGGAAGTAGTTGTTGCTCCAATAGAAAGGCTGATTTGAAAAGAGTTCAGCCGCATCAACTTACCATTGCGATAGATAAAAGGTACAAGGCTTGCCCATATCGACCCATTGTGGTTCGCTACTCCTAGAGTTGTTTCAGGAGTGGGATCTTCGGGCAAGGATTTAGCCCATTGCTCCAATCCCTTTGGAATGTCGAGGGCTTGATATTCGGGGTAGTCTATGCTCACCGAATAAGTTTGACTGGCATAATTGCTGCCTAGCTCAAATTGTTTGGTATAGATAGGTGAGAGGCTTCCTGTGGGAAAAGAAGCTTCCGGAAAAGTGAGCCCGAGTTTGGTGGTATCGGCTTGCCAAGAAAGCGTGACGAATTCACTCTCCGCTTTCGTTTCGCTTGTAGCTGAAAGCTTGACAGTTGGAAGTCCGAGAAGGACAAAGAAGAGTATAGGGAAAATCCATCGACAATGTCTCATGCGTTTTTTATTATATAAAATAAGCTATCGAACGTAGAAATCAAGCACCTTTTCTTGTCCAAGATATGCTTCAATGTGGTTGTCGATCGCTAATTTTATTCCTTCGCAAGGAGCTCCCATGTAGATCAAATCACCCATTTTCAGCATTGAGGTGTTGCTTAGTTGCGCGATAGTGGCTTCTACTGATTGCTTCATTATGGACGTTTCGCCTTGTTGTACGGTTTCTCCGTTGAGGTCAAGCCGAAACTTTAGTCCATTTTTTGGCAGCCCTTCGCCCACTAATTGTTTAAATTCGCCGATCACGGCACTACCATCGAACCCTACTGCTACATCCCATGGCAAGCCGGAATGCTGTAATTCTTTTAGCAAATCGTTTGCTACGATGCTTACTCCGGCAGTTACTTCAGTATAGTAGCGCATTGCAAATCTCTCAGAAATGCATTTTCCTAGTCGCCCAATCTTCACTACGAGTTGCACTGTAGCGCAAAAGTCTTCCGCAAAGGCGGGAAGAAAAAATGGCTTGTGGTTCACCAAGAGTGCCGAGTCGGGCTTCATGTAGAAGCTGGGTCCTATTTTAGCTAACGAAGGAATGGGATGATTATTGTGAGGTATGTAATTCTCTATGAGTACATAAGTCTTCATATTAGCTTTTTTTAGTAAAAAGGATGTTTATAGTCTGTTGAACATTACTGCAAGGTGGGCATAGAGTGAAGTATTTTGCACTACAATTCCTTCATCGACACGGATACGTACGGGAGTAAAGTTCCAGATAGCACGAATACCACAGGCTACAATTTGGTCCGTAAGTGCTTGCGAAGATTCAATCGGTACTGTAAGGATCGCTATATCTACGCCTTTGTGTTGTTGAATGAGTGTGGGGAGTTTATCGATATGGTAGATTGGAATGCCGTTTAATTCGCATCCTATTAAATTAGGATTAACGTCGAAGGCTCCTACTATTTCCAGTCCGAATTGAGTTAAGCCTCCATCGTGTAAGAGTGCTCCACCTAAGTTACCTACTCCGAAAAGAAAGGCTTTGTGCATTTGACGGAAACCCAGAAAGGCTTCTAATACATCAATAAAAGGTTCTATTTCGTATCCTACTCGAGTTCGGCCGCTAACTTTTACGAATGAGAGGTCTTTTGCAATTTGTGAAGCATCTATGCCCGTTTCTTTTGCAATTTGCGTCGACGATATATAGGCAGCCCCTCGGCTACGCACTAATTTGGCGCATGAAAGATACCACGGTAGTCTTCTTAGTGAAGGTTCCGGTATACGCGTCAGATTTGTTAGTTCAGTTTCAGTCATAGGGTTTTTGCTTTCATCATGGCTTAGCAGCCACAAATATACAACTTTTTTTGCGATATATGTTTTTTTGCTTTCATTTTTTGTATCTTTGTCGACCTATAATGTGACATAGTATGAAGAATGATTGGAAAGATCGATTGAATGTGGTGTATTCCACAAATCCCGATTTCTCTTATGAGTCGGATCGTGATGAAGCAGTAACTGAAACCTTGCCCCTCAATAAGCAGCCTCTTCGTGTAGGTCTAGATCGTAAAAATAGAGGAGGAAAAGTAGTGACTTTGGTTACGGGCTTTGTGGGCTCTGAGGAAGCACTCAAAGAACTAGGCAAGTTTTTAAAAACGAAGTGTGGAGTAGGTGGTTCTGCTAAAGATGGCGAAATCGTAATTCAAGGCGATTTAAAAGCAAAGGTGGTTAATTTGTTACTTAAGGCCGGATATACGCGTACGAAGTAAGTCTATAGAGCCCTTGCAATTCTTTTTATCGGAGAGATGCTTATCCAATGCAGATAACAAAGTTTTATATTAGAAAGCACTACGGCCGCTCTTTCTCAAAAGAACGGCCATAGCTTTTTATTTTTCGACTTCTCTTTCGAGATACGAATTATTCTTGGTTCAACGTATAGCGTTTGAAATCAAGTACAGTAAGATCTTTGTTTACGCTCTTCAAATATTGTCCAATCGTAATCTTAGGATCCTTTACAAACTCTTGATCAAGTAAGCAGACCTCTTTGTAAAACTTGTTAATACGTCCTTCAGCGATACGCTCAATCAGGTTCTCTGGTTTGCCTTCTTGACGAGCTTTGTCAGCTGCAATTTGCTTCTCGTTTGCAAGTAACTCAGCGGGTACACCCTCTGGAGTAACTGCTACGGGAGCCATTGCTGCAACTTGCATTGCTACCTCATGTGCTACCTCTGCCGGAACGTCAGGTAAGTTGAATGCAACAGCTGTAGCCAAACGGTTGCCCGGATGGATGTAAAAAGAAGCACTTGGACCTTCTACGATGCCGTATCCGTCCAATTCCATCTTTTCACCAGTAATACCAATGCGGTCTGTTACTGCATCTTGAATAGTAAGGTTGCTAAAAGGAAGTGCTTTTACAGCCTCTACATCGGCTGCTTTTGCAGCTAGCGCAACGTCAAGAATTTGATTAGTTAATGCTACGAAGTCTGCATTTTTTGCAACGAAGTCAGTTTCGCATTTTAATGCGATCACTACAGCAACAGTGCCGTTCGACTTTGCAACTACACAACCTTCAGAAGCTTCACGGTCAGAACGCTTTGCAGCGACAGCCTGACCTTTTTTACGAATGATTTCCATTGCTTTATCGAAGTCACTATCAGCTTCAGTTAAAGCATTTTTGCAATCCATCATTCCTGCACCAGACATTTTACGGAGGTGCTGAATATCAGCCATTGATACAGCCATAATAATCTTTCTTTAAGGGGTTAAACTTATTCCTCAGTTGTTGCAGCCTCTTCGGTAACAACTTCTTTTGTGGAATCAGCATCTTGTTCAGTCTTCTCGATACGAGCGCGTGAAGATCTTTTTTTACCTTCACCCTTTGCAGCAGCACCTTCTGCAGCTTCTGCATCAACTTTTTCAGCTTTGCGCTCTTCAAGGCCTTCTGCAATAGCAGCGCAACAAGCTTCAAGAACTATTTCGATTGATTTTGTTGCATCGTCGTTAGCCGGAATAGCAAAATCAGCGTTGTTAGGATCTGAGTTTGTATCAACAATAGCGAAAACAGGAATACCTAAACGTTGTGCCTCACGCACTGCGATGTTCTCCTTCATTACGTCTACAATGAATAATGCAGAAGGAAGACGAGTTAAATCCGAGATAGAACCTAGGTTCTTTTCGAGTTTAGCGCGTTGACGAGAAATCTGAAGAACTTCACGCTTAGAAAGATTGGAATAAGTGCCGTCTAGAGTAAGCTTGTCGATGTTTGCCATCTTCTTTACAGCCTTACGAATTGTAGGGAAGTTGGTTAACATACCACCGGGCCAGCGCTCAATGACATAAGGCATATTTATTGAAGAGGCCTTAGTGGCAACTACTTCTTTTGCTTGTTTTTTAGTAGCGACAAAAAGAATCTTTTTGCCTGATTTAGCAATCTGTTTGAGTGCTTCGGCTGCTTCATCTACTTTAGCAACCGTCTTATGGAGGTCAATGATGTGGATACCATTGCGTTCCATGAAAATATAAGGAGCCATAGCGGGGTTCCACTTGCGCTTTAGGTGACCAAAGTGGCAACCGGCTTCTAGTAATGTGTCAAATGTAGTACGTGACATACGTTTTTGATTTTAATTCGTTTACTTTCTTTTTTGTTGTATTAAGAAGCTTTTTCGACTAAAACCCAACAAAAGTTTGGTCTTATGTATATTGATAGCTTCTTTCTCTCTTGATAACCAACTCGTGAGTAGCCGTAGCCGAGAGCGAGTCCCACGTGTTTAGATACTAAACGTAAATACGTAGCAGGAAGGTTTCCCCATCCAGCAATATGATTAACGTTTGCTGAACTGGAATCTGCGACGTGCTTTCGGCTGACCTGGCTTCTTACGCTCTACAGAACGTGGGTCGCGAGTCATAAAGCCTTCTGCACGAAGAACTTTCTTGTCTTCAGCATTCATCTTTACCAACGCACGAGCGATAGCAAGACGGAGAGCTTGAGACTGACCAGTGAAACCACCACCACAGAGATTTACTTTGATGTCGAACTTCTCAGCGACATCCAAAGTCTGTAGGGGCTGTTTTACCACATACTGAAGAATGGTTGAAGGAAAATAAACAGCAAGATCACGCTTGTTGATAGTAATCTTACCTGTACCCTCGGTTACGAAAATACGTGCTACCGCGCTTTTGCGACGGCCCAATGCGTTTACTACTTCCATTGATTCTTATTTAAGTGTGTTAATATCAATCGACTTGGGAGTCTGTGCTTGCTGCTTGTGCTCTGCACCTGCATATACATAGAGGTTTCCCAATAACTGTGCACCCAATTTGTTTTTGGGAAGCATTCCTTTTACGACCTTGCGCAACAATTTGTCTTCGCCATTGGGGCGAGCCATTAATGCTGCAGGGGTAATAGCACGCTGACCACCAGGATACCCGGTGTAGCTTAGATATATACGGTCTTCCCACTTGTTGCCTGTAAGTTTAACCTTATCGGCATTGATAATGATCACGTTGTCGCCACAATCGACGTGCGGTGTAAAGTTCGGTTTGTACTTACCACGCAGAAGTTTTGCGACTTTTGAGCCTAAACGACCTAGCACTTGGTCTGTAGCATCTACTACAACCCATTCTTTTTGTGCGGTCACTTTGTTGGCAGAAACGGTCTTGTAACTTAAAGTATCCACTTCTTTTTTTCTTTTTAAATTAACTACTAAAAAACTTTGTTATCTATCTCAGATAATAATCGGCTTGCAAAGGTACGGCTTTTCTTTGGAATCACAAAGAAATTTTGCTTTTTTATGAAAAGGCATAGCGATTTCTTTTGAATTCACTTCATACTATATATAAATAATGTGTTTTTGCTCTAGAGGCGTCCATCGACTTCTTCTCTTGGAAGGATGCCTTTTATATCGTAAATGATTCCTTTTTCAGCTAGAAGATCGTGTATTGCTAGGCTCTTGAATTCTTCGTGCCCTACTGCTAGGATTATCGCGTTGAAAGTTCTCGAAGGGAGTTCCTTTTTAATATCAATGTGATATTCACGTTTTACGGAGTCCACATCTACCCAAGGATCGTATATCGTTATATGCGAAGTGTATTTGTTGAGTGTGATGTAGAGATCTTCTACTTTTGTATTGCGTGTGTCGGGACAGTTTTCTTTAAAAGAGAAGCCTAAAATGAGTATTCGCGCACTCTTAATTAGAATGCCTCGTTTTTCCATTAGTCGTATAGCTTGAAAAGCAACGTATTCTCCCATGCCATCGTTTATATTACGTGCCTCGCTAATTAAGCGAGGAAGTATGCCATATATTTGGGCTTTTTGAATAAGATAATAGGGGTCGATGGAAATGCAATGCCCACCTACTAATCCAGGTTCCATCGGAATAAAATTCCATTTTGTGGAGGCAGCGGCAATTACTTCGCGGGTGTCAATCTCCATAGCATTGAAAATTTTAGCCAGCTCGTTCATGAAGGCGATATTTACATCGCGTTGTGTGTTTTCAATGATCTTTGCGGCTTCCGCTACCCGAATAGAAGAAGCTTTGAATGTTCCGCACTGTAAGACGGATTGATATAATTTGTCAACAAAATTGGCTGTTTCCGGAGTAGAGCCGGAGGTCACTTTAGTAATTCGTTCTACGGTGTGTTTTTTATCTCCTGGGTTTATTCTTTCAGGAGAGTACCCGACGAAGAAGTCGGTGTTGTATTGAAGGGCAGAGGCTTGCTCCAATATTGGCGCGCATTCTTCTTCTGTAACCCCTGGGTATACGGTCGACTCGTAAATCACAAGGTCGCCTTTTCTAAGAATTTCTCCTACCATGCGGCTAGCTTCAAGAAGGGGCTTTAGATCGGGACGATGATTGCTGTCAACTGGAGTGGGCACGGCAATAATGTAAATATTGCAGGCTCGAAGAGATTCACTGATGTGATTTGTAAGGGCGAAATTAGGGCTGTGTAGTAGCTCTTGCATTTTATTTACACTAAGTTCTTGAGTGTGGTCAATACCTTTTTTTAGTGCGTTAACTCGTTCGGCGTTGCGGTCGAAACCAATTGTGTGGTAGCGGGTGGCTAGTAGTCTTGCGAGTGGAAGTCCCACGTAGCCTAGTCCGATAATTCCTATATGTAATTTGGTGGTTGCAATCATCCTTAGTTTGGTATTACTATTCGTTAACGAAAAGAAATAGCTTTTATTGCCAGTCACTTAAAAATAAATATGTATCTTTGCCCCTATGAATGAGCAATTGGAGAAGTCAATAACTTTACTGCAATTGACCACGATGGTGACCAAAGTGGTCAGGCAAAATTTTGCAGTACCTTGTTGGGTGCAAGCGGAACTGAGTGAGGTGCGTAGCACGCCTGTTGGGCATTGTTATCTGGAACTTTTAGAGAAAGATGCATTGGGTAACGTGCCTGTTGCGCGTTGTCGGGCTACTGTTTGGGCCCGTACGTGGTTAAGTTTGCAAATGCGTTTTGAGCAGGAAACGGGACAACCGTTCGTTGCCGGGCTAAAAGTGTTAATCTGTGCGACGGTTGAGTTTCATCCTACTTATGGGTTCTCACTTAATGTGTTAGACGTTGATCCTTCTTATACGATGGGCGATCTGCAAAAAAGGCGTCGTGAGATTTTATTGCGATTGACAGAAGAGGGAGTCTTAAATGATAATAAATCTCTAGAAATGCCACTCTTCTTACAGCGTGTTGCAGTGATCTCTTCTGCTTTAGCAGCTGGGTATGGTGATTTCTCTCGTCAGTTAGTTGAAAATCCGTATGGTCTCCATTTTGCTCCTGAACTGTTTGCTGCAATTATGCAGGGAGAGCAAACAGAGCAAAGTATTTTATCTGCTTTAGACAAAATTCTCGCTCGAATTAATGAGTTTGATTTGGTTGTAATTATACGTGGTGGTGGAGCTATTAGCGATCTTGCCGGTTTTGATACGTACTTGCTAGCTGCAGCAGTTGCACAATTCCCTTTGCCTGTAATAACAGGTATTGGACATGAGCGTGATGATACAGTATTAGATATGGTTGCTCATACGCGTGTAAAAACGCCAACTGCAGCAGCGCAATTTTTGATTACGCATCAGCAGAGACTTTGGCTTCATCTGCTTGAGATGCAGAGCTCCTTGGCGAATGCGATACCGCTTTTTTTGCAACAGGTGTTAGACCGTTTTGCGCGTATTTCCGACCGTGTGACGCGTGGCGTTCCTGAGCGTGTACTACGTGAGGAAAAGCGATTGTCGGATCTGCATAACCGAGCTTCTCAAGAAGCGAATCTGTATATTTTGAAAAACCAACATGCACTTGACTTAATTGCACAACGTTTGGATGCTCTTAACCCGGAGCGGATTCTTGAACGCGGCTATTCGCTGACGACTACAAGTGAAGGTCGTATTTTAACCTCGTCGGAAGAATTAACATCTGGAAGCTTGATTGTAACTCGCTTTAAAGAAGGGATAGTAACGAGTCGTATAGAAGAGAAACTTAGTTAAAAATGATTATGAAAGTACCAAAAGATCTTACTTATGAAGATGCACTAAAGCAACTGGAAGAAATTGTATCTATGTTGGAGTTGGGGCAACTTAGTATTGACGTTTTGACGGAAAAACTGGCTCAAGCAGAACAGCTTCTGACTTTTTGTAAGGCAAAATTAACGCATACAAATACAGAAGTGAAAAAAATATTAGAAAACATGCAGTGACTTTCAAATAAAAAGAGTAACTTTGCGCATTCGATAAAAAACGGCACAAAGTCGTTCGAAATGAGCAATAGTTTAATAAAAAGAGTATAAAAATGTCAGAATTAGATTGGTCTAACTTGCCATTCGGCTATGAAAAGACAAATTGTAACGTAAGATGCGTTTTTCAAAATGGCGCATGGGGAGAGATTGAAGTGCATGAAGAAGAAACTATAAATCTTCACATGGCTGCTACTTGTTTGCATTATGGACAGGAATCCTTCGAAGGTTTGAAGGCTCGTTGTTGTAAAGATGGGAAAATAAGAATTTTCCGTTTGGCAGAGAATTCTGCTCGTATGCAGGCCACGAGCCGTGGTATTTTAATGGCCGAATTGCCGGCTGAGAAGTTTCGTGAGGCTGTATGTAAAGTTGTAAAAATGAATGAGCAATTCATACCGCCTTATGAAAGTGGAGCTTCGCTTTATATCCGTCCTCTAATGATCGGAATTACTCCTCATGTAGGGGTACATCCTTCTACCGAATATCTCTTTTTGATTTTTGTAACTCCTGTAGGGCCTTATTTTAAAGGAGGCTTCCAATGCAATAATTACGTTATTTTCCGTGATCATGATCGTTGCGCCCCTCTTGGAACTGGTATATATAAAGTTGGTGGCAATTATGCAGCTTCGCTTTTGGCCAATAAGAAAGCTCATGATCTGGGCTATGCATGTGAATTCTATCTTGATGCAAAAGAAAAAAAATATATTGATGAATGTGGTGCTGCGAATTTCTTTGCAATCAAGGATAATACCTATATCACTCCCGAGAGTACAAGTATTCTTCCTTCAATCACAAATATGAGTTTGGTTCAACTTGCTGAAGATTTAGGCTTAAAAGTAGAACGTCGTCCAATTCCGGTAGAAGAGTTAGATACTTTTGAAGAAGCTGGTGCTTGTGGTACAGCAGCAGTGATTTCTCCTATTGAACGTATTGATGATCCTGAAATGGGTAAGAGTTATGTCTTTTCAAAGGACGGAAAGCCGGGTCCAATTTGTTCTAAACTTTATGAAAAGTTGTGTGCAATTCAATATGGTGAGGAACCTGATATACATGGTTGGATAACTGTACTTGATTAAGCAAAACTTGACGAATGGCCAAGAATAAATTAGCAAAATTTGCGAATATGCAAGAGTATTCGCATGTCTTTGAATATCCTTATTCCGCGGTTGCCAATATTCCTTTCGAAATGAAAGGAAATTGGTGTCGCGATTTTTTTAAAAATGATCATCCGATAGTGCTCGAATTGGGCTGTGGCCGTGGCGAATATACTGTAGGTTTAGCTCGTTTGTTCCCTGAAAAGAATTTTATTGGGGTCGATATTAAAGGGGCACGTATGTGGACTGGAGCTACTGAATCGCTTCGTGAAGGACTTACCAATGTGGCTTTCTTGCGTACTAATATTGAACTTATTGATAGTTTCTTTGGGGAAAATGAGATAAGCGAGATCTGGTTGACTTTTTCTGATCCACAGATGAAAAAGGCAACGAAGCGTCTTACTTCGAGTTATTTCTTTGAACGTTATCGTCGGTTCCTTTCTAGTGAAGGGCTCATTCATGTGAAGAGCGATAGCCCTTTTTTGACTACTTATACTAGGGCTTTGCTTGCTACTAACAATTTGCCTTTAGAAGTAGATACAGATGATCTTTATCATGGCACTAAAGGGGTAGACGATATTCTTGGTATTCAAACGTATTATGAGCAGCAATGGATTGATCGTGGTTACACCATTAAATATCTTCGCTTTCATTTACCTAAAGAACCTATTCTAGTAGAACCTGATATTGAAATAGAGCTCGATGATTATCGTAGCTATAATCGCAGTAAGCGTAGTGGACTTGCTGCCCACAATTAAAAGATATATAAAATGACTCTTTATCCTAAATTGATTCACGAGGCCTTAGCTACGGTACGTTATCCAGGAACTGGTAAGAATCTTATTGAGGCGGGCATGGTGGATGATAATCTTCGTGTTGAAGGCATGAAAGTAAGCTTTTCGTTGATCTTCGATAAGCCGACTGATCCCTTTATGAAGTCGGTAATTAAGGCTGCTGAAACGGCTATACTTACTTATGTTTCACCGGATGTTGAAATTAAAGGGAATATTACAGTACGTACTCTTCAACAACCTCGCCCGGAAGTGGAAAAGTTATTACCTAAGGTAAAGAACTTTATTGGCATCTCTTCTGGAAAAGGAGGAGTGGGGAAGAGCACCGTTGCTGCGAATCTGGCAGTTGCATTGACTAAACTCGGCTTTAAAGTAGGCCTTTTAGATGCGGATATCTTTGGTCCTTCTATGCCTAAAATGTTTCAAGTGGAGGATGCTAAACCTTATGCGGAGCAGGTGGATGGACGTGAATTAATTCTTCCTATCGAGAAATATGGCATTAAACTTCTTTCCATTGGCTTTTTTGTTGATCCCGATCAAGCTACTTTATGGCGTGGAGGAATGGCTAGCAATGCACTCAAACAACTGATTGCAGATGCAGCATGGGGTGAACTTGATTACTTTCTAATTGATTTACCTCCCGGTACGAGTGATATCCACTTAACTATTGTGCAGACGCTCCCTCTTACAGGTGTAGTGGTGGTAAGTACTCCTCAGGCAGTAGCTTTGGCCGACGCTAAGAAAGGAATCAACATGTTTACAAACGAAAAGATTGATGTTCCTATTTTGGGCCTAGTGGAAAATATGGCTTGGTTTACTCCGGAAGAATTGCCAGAAAATAAATATTATATTTTTGGAAAGGATGGCGCTAAAAAACTTGCAGAAGAAATGAATGTCCCTCTTCTGGGCCAAATTCCGATTGTACAAAGTATTCGTGAATGTGGTGATGAAGGTCATCCCGCTGCTCTTGATGACCAAAGTTTGATAGGTCGTCAATTTTTGCTTTTAGCGAACGATTTGGTACGGCAGGTAGATCAACGGAATTTGGAGCAACAACCCACGCAGGTGGTTCAAATGAAAAAGTAAATCCAACTTCTCTTTCTTTGTCTATTTTTTTAATTAAATAAAAAAAGAAGCCTAAACAGTAGGCTCCTTTTTTTTATTTCTGTATCTTTGCCCTGTTATTTATGTAGTTTTATTCTACATTCGCAATAAAAGGAAATATATGAATTTATATGCTCGAATAGTTGCTTCTGCATTTTTATCCAGTATCAGTTTGGCGATTTACTCGCAGACTCTTTCATTGGATAGCTGTCGCGCGTTAGCCATTCGTAACAACAAAAGTTTACGTATTAGTGAAGCGAAAGTGGCAAAAGCGGTAGAGGAACACAAGGCTGCCTTTACTAATTATTTACCAAACTTTTCAGCTACTGCGACTTATTTGCATAATTCCCGCAAATTGGGATTAGTGAGTTCGGACGATCAAGCGGCATTAGGAGGAACCTTAAGTCAATTAGGCCAAGGACTGACTGGCATGGAACAAAGCATTGCTGCATTAGCTCAATTTGCTTATCAAAGTACTCAAAATACAAATTTTCTGACCATTGCTCAGCAAATGTTGGCCGCTTCGCAAGCGAAGATGCCCGATTATTCAGGGCTGATGGATGCTCTGAATCCTGATATCCGAAATGTATATGGAGGTGCAGTCTCACTTACTCAGCCTTTGTATATGGGTGGAAAAATCACAGCTTATGATAAACTAACTCGATATGCCCAACAGCTTGCTCAAAGTCAACATCGTGCTGAACTACAAGGAGTTATTCTTTGCGTAGATGAAGCGTATTGGCAAGTTATTTCACTCTCTGCAAAAGCTAAATTGGCCGATTCTTATGTGAAACTTCTTCAGAAATTAGAGAGTGATGTTCAAAAGATGATCACTGAAGGAGTAGCTACTCGTGCGGATGGATTGAGCGTTAGCGTGAAGGCTAATGAAGCGGAAATGACGTTGACAAAGGTTGAAGATGGACTCTCTATTTCTCGTATGCTATTGGATCAACTTTGTGGACTTCCATTGGATGACTCACCGAAATTAGCGGATGAAGGGCTTGAACTTTTGCCTCTTTCTGCGTGTCGGTCGAGCGAAAGTGCAGATGCAGATGTAAGTACTGCTTTTGAGCGTCGCCCTGAATTGAAAAGTTTGAATTTGGCGATGAAAATATACGATCAGAAAGTGACTATCACGCGTAGTGAGTTTCTTCCCCAAGCTGTGCTTTCGGCAAATTACATAATATCTAATCCTTCACTTTACAATGGCTTTGAAAAGGAATTTAAAGGAATGTGGAATGTGAGTGTGGCTTTGCAAATACCTATTTGGCATTGGGGAGAAGGAATGCATAAGGTCCGTGCGGCGAAAGCTGATCAGCAGATTGCAGCGCTTCAGTTTGAAGAAGCACGTGAGAAAATAACTCTTCAAGTAAATCAAACTCGTTTTCAAGTAATTGAGGCTCAAAAGAAATTGGAGAGGGCACAACATAACATGGCGAAGGCAGAGGAAAATTTACGTAGCGCAAAACTAGGCTTCCAGGAGGGAGTAATACCTACCACTGCTACCATTGAAGCACACACCGCTTGGCTACAAGCCAGAACGGAGTATCTAGATGCACAGATCGAACAACAGTTAACCGCTGTGTATCTGAAGAAAGCATTGGGGCAGTTAACTGCTGAATAAAGAATAATAAATAGAGAAAAGATATGACACATAAATTGAATACAAATGTCTTAATTTCCTTTTTAACCATTCTTCTTGTAATAGGAGGTGTTGCACTTGCCGGTTTCTTCCTCTTAAAACCGGGACCAGAATTGATTCAAGGAGAAGCCGAAGTTACGGAATATCGAGTAAGTAGTAAAGTGCCTGGTAGAGTGCTAAAACTTTTGGTCCATGAAGGTGATTTAGTGCAAGCCGGAGATACGTTAGCTTTATTGGAAGCTCCTGATATAGATGCCAAGTACGATCAGGCTGAAGCTGCCGAAGTAGCAGCACAAGCTCAGAGCCGGAAAGCTCAAAAAGGGACTCGTGAAGAACAAATTCGAGGAGCTTATGAGTTATGGAAAAAGGCTGAGGCAGGGGTTACCATTGCTGAAAAGAGTTTCCAGCGTGTGAAGAACCTTTTTGAACAAGGAGTGATGACGGCTCAGAAGATGGATGAAACCACTGCTCAGCGTGATGCTGCGATAGCTACGGCACGTGCGGCAAAATCACAGTATGATATGGCTAAGAATGGAGCCGAACGCGAAGACAAGTTAGCTGCCTCAGCTTTAGTGGCTCGTGCAAAGGGTGCGGTAAAAGAGGCCCAATCATACATTAATGAGACGGTACTTATTGCCCAAATGGCAGGAGAAGTATCGGAAGTATATCCCAAACTTGGAGAATTGGTAGGTACCGGAGCACCCCTCATGAGCATTGCGGTGATGGATGATATGTGGGCCACTTTTCAAGTACGAGAAGATTTATTACAGAGTTTGAAAGTGGGACAAAAAATAAAAGCCTTTGTGCCTGCTCTTCAGAAGAAGGAGGTGACTTTGAAGGTGACTTATATGAAAGATATGGGTACTTTTGCCGCATGGAAAGCTACCAAAACTACGGGACAATATGATTTGCGTACTTTTGAGGTTAAAGCAGTTCCATTACAAAAGGTTGACGGTTTGAGGGCTGGCATGTCGGTGATTTTAGAACGATGAATTTGATTTTAATACATTGAAAAGAACGGCTTTTTCCTCAGTCTTTCTTCGCGAGTGTCGACGTCTGGTCGCTCGTCCGCTATATCTTTTTTGCATGGTTATAGCGCCACTCTTCTGTGTGTTCTTTTTTACCTCATTAATGGGGGACGGCCTTCCGCTGAAACTCCCTGTAGGTGCTGTCGATTTAGATAATTCGGCCGTTTCACGTACGGTACTTCGTAGTTTGGGTTCTTTTGAACAGACGCGCATTGTGGGGCATTATTCGGATGTGGCACAAGCTCGCAGGGCAATACAACGAGGCGAAATCTATGGTTTCTTTTTTATACCTCGGGCTACTGCTGAAAAGGCAATTAGTAGCCGGCAACCGATCATCTCGTTTTATAGTAATTATTCTTATCTTATAGCAGGGTCTTTAATTTATAGGGACATGCGTACAATGAGTGAGCTTACCGGTGGCTCTCTTTCACGGCAAACACTTTATGCCAAAGGAGCTACTACGGAGCAGGCACTTGCTATTCTTCAACCTGTGGTGATTGAAACTCATGCGTTAGGTAATCCTTGGATGAATTACGCGGTTTATCTTTGTAATACGCTGATACCGGGAGTGCTCGGACTTATGGTGATGATGGTCACTGTATATAGTATTGGGGTGGAAATAAAACAACGTACCGCCCGCCGTTGGTTGGTGCTAAGTGGACGCTCTATGCGAATTGCTTTATTGGGAAAACTACTTCCACATTTAATCATTTTCTCTCTAATTACGGTGTTCTATAATTTCTATCTTTATGAGGTCTTGCATTTCCCTTGTCATGGAGGATTAGCAGGTATGATTGCTTCTTCTCTTCTTTTTGTTATGGCTTCGCAAGGATTGGGTATTGTTTTTATTAGCTTACTTCCTTCTTTACGATTGGGTTTGAGTGCTTGCTCGCTTTTGGGAGTGGTCTCTTTTTCAATTTCAGGTTTTAGTTTTCCTGTAATGGCTATGGATCCTACTTTACAAGCACTTTCGTGGCTATTCCCATTACGTCACTATTTTCTTATTTATGTAAATCATGCTTTACATGGCTTCTCACCAATTTATGCGTGGACGAACTATTTAAGTCTTATCGTTTTTTGTTTTCTTCCTTTGCTTACTTTAAAAGCATTAAAGAAAGCGCTTGTGGTTGCTCCATATAAAATGTAATAGTTTTCATTATGTCAAAGAAACAAGCATTTAAACAACAAGTAACCGAGGGCTTTTCTGATGTACTTCGAATATGGTGGAGTGAAATGAAGCTAACTTTTCGTGACCAAGGTGCGATTACTTTTTTCTTTTTTCTTCCTCTTTTTTATCCTTTACTTTATGCTTTCATTTATAATAATGAAACATTGCATGAAGTTCCTGTAGTGGTGGTCGATGAAAGTCATAGTAGCCTTTCGCGTGACTTTTTGCGCAAGATGGATGCAACTTCGCAGGTACATATAATAGGTAATAGCTCTAATATGCTTGATGCGCAGCAGGCTATTTGTGAGCGTGAGGCTTATGGCATTGTGCGCATTCCTTCTTCTTTTGCTTCCGACATTTATGAAGGTCGACAGACTCGTGTGGGTATTTATTGTGATATGAGTGGCTTGCTGTATTATAAGGCGATACTTACAGTTGCTACTGATGTTTCACTTGAGCTGAATGCACATGTAAAAGTTGCTTATTCGGGTAATACGACTAATCGACAGGATCAGATTACAGAACATCCAATAGCTTATAAGGATATTGCAATTTTCAATCCTACAGCAGGTTTTGCAGCCTTCCTTATACCTGCAGTTTTAATACTCGTATTGCAACAAG
>Ga0302211_10000237_pt1 | contig 22311 bp, 21 predicted proteins | sample II_Fen_E3_3_FD_200234 | JGI IMG/M metagenome (GOLD analysis project Ga0302211, IMG submission 200234) | Peat permafrost microbial communities from Stordalen Mire near Abisko, Sweden - II_Fen_E3_3 | ecosystem: Environmental > Terrestrial > Soil > Wetlands > Permafrost | place: Sweden: Abisko... | reverse complement strand
AAAAAATCAGAAAATCAGTCAGAATAGACTGTTATCAACAAATAGGAGGTCATTTATGACGCAGCAGATTTTAAAAGTTAGTAAACTGACAGCACAGACAGAAGAAACAGAAATTCTGCATGGAGTGGATCTGGAAATCGGAAAAGGAGAGACACACGTACTGATGGGGCCAAATGGTGCAGGAAAATCCACACTTGGTTATGTCCTTATGGGAAATCCGGAGTACCACATTACAGCTGGAACCATATATTTTAAGGGAAAGGATCTCACTTCCGAAACGGCAGACCAGAGAGCAAAGGCGGGAATGTTTCTTTCATTTCAGGAACCGCTTGAAGTACCCGGACTTTCACTGGAAAGTTTTCTCAGAAGTGCATTGGAGCAGAGACGTGGTGGTCATATCAGGTATCTTGACTTCCAGAAAGAGCTGAAAGCAGCTATGGAAATCCTGCAGATGGATGCTTCTTATGCAAAGAGAAGCCTGAATGTCGGATTTTCCGGCGGAGAGAAAAAGAAGGCAGAGATTCTGCAGCTGCTGATGCTTAAACCGGATCTGGCTATTCTGGATGAGACAGATTCCGGACTGGATGTTGATGCGGTAAGGCTGGTTTCACAGGGAATTAAAACATATCAGAAAAATCAGGCGGGAGCACTTCTGATCATTACGCACAGCACCCGCATTCTGGAATCACTTCCGGTGGATCAGACACATGTCATGATTGACGGTAAAATCGCAGTGACGGGAGATGGAACACTGGTAGAGCGGATCAATGAGTCCGGTTATGAACAATTCTCTGCAGAGTAGACGAGGTGCAAATATGAAAGAAAAAACTTATGTCAGTGATATTGACAGAAGTATTTATGATATCCGTAATGAAGAAAAGGATGTATATCAGGTAAAAGAGGGACTTACTCCCGCTATAGTAGAGCAGATTTCCAAAGAAAAGAAAGATCCGGCCTGGATGGAAGAGTTTCGGCTGGAAGCACTTCAGATTTATAACTCTATGAAAGTCCCTGACTGGGGTCCTTCGATAGAGGGGCTGGATATAGATCATATAGTGACCTATGTCAAACCGAACACAAAAATGAGTGCGGACTGGTCGGAAGTACCACAGGATATCAAGGAGACATTTGAACGTCTTGGAATTCCGCAGGCTGAGAGAAAGTCTCTTGCCGGTGTTGGCGCACAGTATGATTCGGAACTGGTTTATCATAATGTAAAGGAAGAAGTGGCAGCACAGGGTGTAATCTATACGGATCTGGAAAGTGCAATGCATGGGGAATATGCAGACATGATCCGAAGGCACTTCATGAAACTGGTAACGCCCCATGATCACAAATTTGCAGCACTTCATGGAGCCGTCTGGTCTGGCGGATCATTTGTTTATGTTCCGGCAGGAGTAAAGGTCTCCATTCCGCTTCAGTCTTATTTCAGACTGAATGCAAAAGGTGCCGGTCAGTTTGAACATACTCTGATTATTTTGGAGGAAAATTCATCTCTGCATTTTATCGAGGGATGTTCTGCTCCAAAATATAATGTCGCTAACCTTCATGCAGGGTGCGTGGAACTGTTTGTTGGAAAAAATGCAAAGCTTCGGTATTCCACCATTGAGAACTGGTCTAAAAATATGTATAACCTGAATACCAAGCGTGCACAGGTGGAAGAGGGCGGAACCATTGAATGGGTGTCCGGATCATTCGGTTCCCATGTTTCCTGTCTCTATCCTATGAGCATCCTGAAAGGAAGAGGAGCCAGAATGGAATTTACCGGTATCACGTTTGCCGGAAAAGGACAAAATCTGGACACGGGAGCAAAAGTAGTTCACAGTGCGCCGGAGACATCTTCCTATATTAATACAAAATCCATTTCCAAAGATGGAGGAGCCAGTACTTTTCGCAGCAGTGTAGTGATTACCAAAGAGGCGGAGCACAGTAAAGCGTCTGTATCCTGCCAGTCTCTGATGCTGGATGCCATATCCAGATCAGATACCATTCCGGCCATGGACATCCGCAATGGAAATTCTGATGTGGGGCATGAAGCAAAAATTGGAAGAATCAGCGATAAGGCTGTATTTTATCTGATGTCGAGAGGAATCAGTGAAGCGGATGCAAGAGCAATGATCGTCAGTGGATTTGCAGAAAATGTTTCCAAGGAACTGCCATTGGAATACGCAGTGGAAATGAATAATCTGATCCGGCTGGAGATGAAGGGCAGCATAGGCTGAACAGGCGGAAAAGGAGAAAATATGAGTCTGATGAAAAATATGACAGTGAACCGGCTGCCTGCCAGAACCTGGAATTGGCTGAAAATGAATGAAAGCTATCTGACAGATATCCAGACAGGCAATCGCGGGACGTGCGATGTGCAATTGTCCGGCAGCGGGATAATATACAGTGAAATAAGTGAAAAAAAGGATGATCCGATCTGGGAACAGATCGAAACCGGAATGGGACCCGATATGAAAGAACTGGGTTCCGATGCAGGCAGTGATCTCATTCATACGGAGACCGGAAAGGGAAAAGACAGTTTTGCAGTATTGCGCGTCTTTTCTGAAAAGGATCAGAATACGTTCCGGAAAATACATATTTATGCCGAAAAGGGCAGTACCCTGCAGGTAGCGGTGGTATGCACATCTCCGGAAGATGGGCAGGGACTGGCAGCACTGCAGACCATGATCCAGGCAGAAGAAGGAGCCAGGGTAAAACTTTATCTGGTACAGATGCTGGGGGAAGGATATACCTGCCTCAGTGATATCGGCGGAAATTGTGAAAAAGGTGCTCTGATTGAACTGGTTCGCCTGGAACTGGGAGCTGGAAAGTTATATGCCGGGATGCAGATGAATCTGACAGGAGATAAGAGTGAACTGGATGTACAGCTTGGTTATCTGGCACTCCGGGAGCAGAATTTGGATATGAATTATGTTGTCAGACATACTGGTAAAAAAACAGCAAGCCATATGAACATCACAGGTGTTCTGCGTGATCATGCAGAAAAGCTGTTTCGCGGCAGTATTGATTTCAGACAGGGCTGCGCGGGTGCTAAAGGAGAAGAAAAGGAAGATGTTCTTTTACTTGGAGATAATACAGTAAACAGGACTATTCCGCTGATCCTGTGTCAGGAAGAAGACGTAGAAGGCAATCATGGAGCAACGATCGGAAGACTGGATGAGCATATGCTCTTTTATCTTGGAAGCAGAGGAATTACAAAGGAAGAAGCAGAGCGTCTGATTGCCCGCGCCAGAATAGATGCGGTGGCAGATCAGATACCTGATCAGAATATCAGGAAAGAGATCGGAGAGTTTCTGGAGAGGAGGAATCAGTACTGATGAAAGATTATAAAACAAATTTTCCTCTTCTGGCAGGCAGTGATCTGGTATACCTGGACAGTGCAGCAACGGAACAGAAGCCTTTTCAGGTTTTGCGCGCAGAACAGGAATTTTATGAAAAATATAATGCTAATCCTCTCAGGGGCTTGTATGAGCTTGGAATTCAGGCAACGGACCGCTATGAGCAGGCCAGAGAAAAAGTCAGCCATTTTATTCATGCATCCAGACCGGAAGAGATTATTTTTACCAGAAATACCACAGAAAGCATTAATCTGGTAGCATACAGTTATGGTCTGAATTTTCTGAAAAAAGGGGATGAAATTCTGGTGACCATTGCCGAGCACCACAGCAATCTTCTCCCATGGCAGATGGTGGCGAAAAAGACCAGTGCACGCCTTGTTTTTCTGGAATGTGAAAAAGACGGAACATTTACCGCGGAAGCAATGCAGAAGGCTGTCACTCCAAAGACAAAAATTGCAGCAATCACACAGGTATCTAATGTTCTGGGGGCGGTGAATCCGGTTTCGGAATTGGTAAAACTGGTGCACGCTGCCGGCGGGGTGGTTCTTGTAGATGCAGCACAGAGTGCACCACACGGAAAAACGGATGTTCAGCAGACAGATGTTGATTTCCTTGCTTTTTCCGGACATAAAATGATGGCTCCCATGGGGATCGGTGTTTTGTACGGGAAATGGGATTTGCTTGAAAAAATGCCGCCGTTTCTGACAGGTGGAGAAATGATCGATACAGTGACGAGAGAAGGAGCGGTATTTGCTGCACTTCCGCACAAGTTTGAGGCGGGAACAGTGAATGCAGCGGGAGCAGTCGGTCTGGCAGCAGCCATTGATTATCTGGAAGAAACCGGCTGGGATGAGATTATACACAAGGAAGCAGAGCTGACCGGTCTTGCATTTGAAGAAATGCAGAAAATACCTCATCTGAGTATTCAGGGCAGTCAGAATGCCGAAGATCATCACGGAATTGTCAGCTTTACGCTGGAAGGGGTTCATCCTCATGATATTGCATCAATACTGGATACCGATCACATTGCCGTACGTGCTGGTCACCACTGTGCACAGCCGCTTCTGGAATATCTGGGAGTCCGCTCGACAGCCCGGATGAGCCTTGCTTTTTACAATACGCCGGAAGATATTACCAGATTTCTTTCCAGCCTGAAAACGATCAGAAGGAGAATGGGCTATGGAGATTAAATCTTTTTATAACGAAATTCTGACAGACCATAATATGCATCCTGGTCATAAAACACATCTTCCGGATGCTAATCTGACTCTGGAAGGCGTGAATCCGAACTGCGGAGATGATATTATTATTCAGCTTAAGGTGGAAGATGGGATCATTACAGATGGTGCTTTTGAGGGAGATGGCTGCGCTGTATCCCAGGCATCTGTGGATATGATGCTTGACATTGTGATTGGAAAAAAGAAGGAAGAAGCTCTACGGCTCGCTGACCTGTTTATGAAAATGATCAGGGGAGAGACTTCAGAGAGTGAACTTGCAGAACTGGAAGAAGCTTCAGTACTGCAGGATGTTTCCCACATGCCTGCACGAGTGAAATGTGCAGTTCTGGGCTGGCATACCCTGCAGGAAATGGTGGACGAAAAATCTTGAAAAGCTGAGATGCAATCAGATTGAAAATATCAGACAGAGAAAGCTGGTCGGATAAAACTGGCAGGAGAAGATCCGACTGTATAGTGAATTAGGCAAAGGATGAAGATATGACAATAGAAAATAAATATGAACGTCTGAAAGAGTACCTGAAGAGTCAGGGCAGCGTTGCAGTTGCCTTCTCTTCCGGAGTGGATTCCACATTTCTGCTCAAAACGGCTAAAGATGTTCTGGGATCAGAGCATGTGATTGCCATAACAGCCAAATCCTGTTCGTTTCCGTTAAGAGAACTTAAGGAGGCGGAAGCATTCTGCCAAAAAGAACAAATCAGGCATCTGGTGGTGGAAAGCGAAGAACTTGAAATAGAGGGATTTCGGCAGAACCCGAAAAACAGATGCTATTTATGCAAACATGAACTGTTTGAAAAAATTATCCGCTTAGCAGCAGAATATCAGATGAATGCAGTTGCTGAGGGATCCAACATGGATGACAACGGAGATTACAGACCAGGACTTCAGGCTGTTGCAGAACTGGGAGTACTCAGTCCTTTACGTTATGCAGAATTGTATAAGGCGGAGATCCGTGAACTTTCCAAAATGCTGGAGCTGCCAACCTGGGAAAAACAGTCTTTTGCATGTCTTTCCAGCCGCTTTGTTTATGGAGAAACGATTTCAGAAGAGAAACTTGCCATGGTAGATCAGGCGGAACAGCTTCTGCTGGATATGGGATTCCACCAGCTTCGTGTCAGAATACACGGGAAAATGGCGAGAATTGAGGTACAGGAGAATGAAATCGAACGCCTCATGCAGAAAGAGAACAGAAAGAAAATAGCGGAATATTTCCATCAGATCGGGTTTTTGTATACTACGATTGATCTGGAAGGATATCAGATGGGAAGCATGAACAGAACCATAACAGATACTGTATCAGACGAAATGAAAGATAAAATCAGATAAAAGGTAAAATGAAATAAAAAACCAGAGAATTCCCTTTCAGGAAAATCTCTGGTTTTTTTGACTTCACATTTTCAGACCTGCTTCAGGTGTTCCCGTATCCGACGGAATGTTTCTTCACTGATATCGTGTTCAATCTTGCAGGCATCCTGCTCTGCAGTCTGCGGACTGACGCCCAGACTGATCAGCAGTTTGGCTATTGTCTGGTGCCTGTTATAGATTCTCTTTGCTATTTTCAGCCCGGCATCTGTCAGGGTGATATAATTCTCATCATTCATTTCTATATAGCCGTTTTCTCTTAATTTCTTCATGGCGATGCTGATACTGGGCTTGGAAAATCCAAGCTCCACAACAATGTCGATGGAACGGACCTGACCCAGGCGTTCCTTTAACATTAATATTTTTTCGAGATAATCTTCTGATGATTCGTGTATTTCCATAGGTGGCTCCTGTCTGGAACAAGCGGTTATTCATTGAGTTCGGATGTATTTCAGAAACAGTTCTGAGATACTATTGATATAGATTAGCATGAACTAACCGAAAAGACAAGACAGCATAATCCGGTAAAAACAGATTTATCAAAGAAGTACTTTTTGTGCAACTTTTCAATATAAAAAAATTGAATTGAAACATAGGATGTTGTATTATAAAAATATATCTTTAAAAATGCAGATCATAGCATTTTTAAAGATAGGATGTTTCATATAATACAGCTTAAGGAGGACCGAAAATGCGAGACCATGGAGAGAAACATCTGGAATGGGATGAAATACAAACAGAAGCAGACTGTCATAAAAGAGATATGCTCGTGATCAGAGCAGAACTGAAAAAAGCAGTGGCGGCAGACAGACATAAAATCGTTGTTCTGGATGATGATCCGACAGGGATACAGACTGTACATGGAATATCTGTGTATACGGACTGGAAGATGGAGAGCATCCGGGCAGGATTTTGCGAAGAAGGAAAAATGTTTTTCATCCTGACAAATTCCCGGAGTATGACAGCAGAAGAGACAAGGAAGATACATCATGAGATCGCAGAACGGATCATGCACGTGGCGGAAGAAACAAAGAAGAAATACCTGATAGTCAGCCGTGGCGACTCCACTCTTCGCGGACATTTTCCGCTGGAAACACAGCTGATCAGGGAAGATATCAGAAGCCGGGAAGGCAAAGATCTGGATGGTGAGATTTTATGTCCGTATTTCAGAGAAGGGGGCAGATTTACATTAAATGACATTCACTATGTCAGATGTGGCAGGGAGTTGATACCTGCAGGAGAAACAGAATTTGCGCAGGATGAGACATTCGGATATCATGCAAGCAATCTCCGTGAATATGTGGAGGAGAAAACATGCGGGCGGATTAAAGCAGAGCAGTGCCTGAGCATTCCGCTGGAACTTCTGCAGGCAGGAGAAACAGAAGAAACGGAGAAGATTTTACTGAAATGCAGAGACTTCCAGAAAGTGATTGTAAATGCAGTTTCTGATGATGATCTCAGAGTTTTCTGTGTGGCATTATACCATGCCATGGAAAAAGGAAAGCGTTTTTTGTTCCGCTGCGCTGCTTCACTTGTCAAAATCATGGCAGATATCAGCGATTGCCCGTTACTGGGGCATGAAGATCTTTTTCCAGGAGAGGATGGCACAAAGCCGGGTATTATTCTGGTTGGCAGCCATACGGAAAAGACGACCAGACAGCTTGAAAAGCTCAGGGAGATGCCAGGCGTAGAGTTCCTGGAAATGAATTCGGATCTTGTATTACAGCCGGGTGAATTAGAAAAGGAAACAGAAAAAATTCTGGCGCTCGAGGAAGAATTCCTCAGGCAGCGGAAAACAGTCTGCATCTATACCAGAAGGACTGTTTTAAAATGTCAGGATGATACACCGGAAAAAGCGCTGAAAAGATCTGTGAAAATAAGTCTGGCGCTGCAGGACTGTGCAGGAAAACTATGCCAGAGACCGGCATTTGTCATAGCAAAAGGAGGAATTACCTCCAGTGATGTCGGAGTCAGGGCATTACGTGTCAAAAAGGCAGAAGCAGCAGGTCAGATACAACCAGGGATACCTGTCTGGAAGACAGGACCGGAAAGCTTATTCCCGGGGATGCCATATGTCATTTTCCCGGGTAATGTAGGAGAAGATGATACATTGAAAAAAACAGTTGAGATTCTGATAGGAAGATAAAGAAGGGAGCAGTATGAAGCAAATTAAAATCGGAGTAGTTTACACAAGTACAACACCGGAACTGATCCAGATGGTGGAAGAGGAGATCAGAAAGCAGATAGGGGAAAGTGTTACATTATTTTCCCAGCAGGATCCGTCAATTCTGGCAGAAATCAGAGAAAATGGATTTGTGACAGCGCAGCCGGCAGCACGCCTGATAACAATGTATATGAACGCAGTCAGAGAAAAGTGTGATGTGGTTTATAATACCTGTTCTTCGGTGGGAGAAACTGCCGACTGTATGCAGACTGCAGCAGCATATCTGGGAGTTCCGATCGTCAGAATCGATGAGGAAATGTGCAGGGAAGCTGTCAGAAAAGGAAACCGCATCGGAGTGATGGCTACACTCAGGACAACGCTGGAACCTACCATGAATACAATCCGCAGGATCAGCCGTGAATGCGGCAAATCTGTAGAACTGACAGAATGCCTTGTTGAAGGGGCATTTGGTCTGAACCAGGAAGAATTCAGACAGAAAATGGAAGAGTATGCTGTTCAAATCGCTCCGCAGACAGATGTAATCCTTTTTGCACAGGGCAGTATGGCATATTGCGAACAGGAAATTGCAGTCCGGACCGGACGAATGGTTCTCTCCAGTCCACGTTTTGGCGCACAGGAATTGAAAAGAGTATTGATAAAAAACGGGATGCTTGACTGAGTGTAAAAACGCAGTGATGAGGAAAAAAATGAAAAATACAGAAAAGAATAGGCTTTCAGTGGTGGATACTGTATTAAACGGGATTACAGATGACATGATCAGAGGAAGATTTCAACCAGGAGACAAACTTCCGACTGAGCCGGAGCTATGTCTCAGATATCATGCAGGTCGAAACTCTGTCAGAGAAGCGATCAAAAAGCTGGAAGCAAATGGTGTGGTTTATATTAAAAGGGCTGATGGAACCTATATCAGCGATACCTATCAGCAGGAGTTTCTGGATCCGATGCTTTATAGTATCATTTTGCAGAAAAACAGCTGGCGTGATTTTGTGGAACTGCGGTCTGCAATTGAGATAGGGACATTACAGGTCATTATCCATGACAGTAAGGAAACCGTCGATTATGAAAATATAGAAAAAATACTGATCGGAATGGAAAAGGAACTACACCGTTCCAAACCTTCCATTGAGAAAATCATGGGATGGGATACTGCTTTTCATGGTGCGCTTGCGGAAAAAGCAGATAATCCGCAGCTGATCACCATTACAAATTATATAACCCGTCTGACCATTCCGTCACGGCGTGAAACAGTCAGCAGAGTACTGCATTCCGGTGATCTGGATAATTTCCTAAATCTTCACAGGAAGATGCTTGATGTTGTAAAAAAAGGCCGGAGTGAAAAAGTAGTGGAAACGGTGATGGAACATTATGTGTACTGGAAAGAGGGAAAGTGATGAAAAAGGTAATGATTTCAGTGGCACCCGTGAGCGCGGAAGATACCTGTATTGATCCGGAAAAAATAGCAGAAGATGTTATTCACTGCTATCACGAAGGAGCATCTATGGTTCATCTGCATGTAAGAGACAGAAAAGGAAAACTGACTTCTGACATGACGGTATTGGAAGAGACCATCAGAAAAATCAAAGCAGAAACAGATATTGTGATTGAAGTCTCAACGGGAGGCGTTTCTGATTTGACAATACAGGAGCGCTGCCGTCCCTGCTTTTCATCCCTCGTAGAAGCGACAAGCCTGAATGTGGGTTCTGTTAATCTTGGAAAAGCTGTATACCGTAATCCGGCAGATGATGTCAGATACTGCGCTGAACAGATAGTTAAGCAGGGAAAAAGACCAGAAATAGAGGTGTTTGAACTTGGAATGATCCATACTTCCCGTCAGCTGGCAGAAGAATTTGACATGATCAGACCAATCCTGTTTGCACTTGTATTTGGTCATGAAGGAGAAATGCCGCCGACAAAGGATGCCCTGGAGCATATGATGCAGTATCTTTACCAGAATTTTTCCAAAGAAGAGGCATTCTGGGGATATACCCAGGCGAACCGCAAAAACTGGAATATGATAAGGACAGCCTTGGACTATGGAGCAGTCAGCCTGCGGATCGGCTTTGAAGATTCGGATTGTCTGGAAACTGGTCTGCATGCCAGAACAAATGCAGAGCTGGTCAGGAAAGCAGTTGCATTACTGCATGAAAAGAAAATGGAGCCGATGACACCGGCGGAAGTGCGTACCATGATGAATATTTCATAATTTCAAAAGAAAGCAAAACAGATGGTGAAACGGATAGAAACAGCAGGAGGGTAAAGGGTATGCTGGCGGATACAACAAAATCAGAATATGCAAAACAAAGACCTGTCAAAGGAAAAGTTCGCTGGACAGATGGATTTTGGAAAGAGGTAACAGAGAGCTGTGCAGAGAATATGGTGCCAAATCTTCAGAAAATGTTTGAGGACAAAGATATCAGTCATGTGATCGAAAATTTCCGGATTTGTGCAGGAAAGTCAGATGGAGAGTTTGATGGATCGGTGTTCGGAGACGGAGATTTTTATAAATGGATGGAGTCGGCATTTTATGCTTCTGAGATAACCGGAAATTATGAACTTCTGGAAAAACTGGATCAGTATATTACTCTGATTGGAGAAGCACAGCAGCCGGATGGATATCTCTCAACCAAGCAGATTATTGGATCTGTCAAAGGAACGGAACTTGACAGAATGGGAGATATCAATGATTTCGAAGTTTACAATATGGGGCATCTGTTTACTTCAGCCTGCCTGCACCACAGAATAACAGGCAAAACAAATTTTCTTGAAATAGCAGAAAAGGCCGCCGGCTATCTTCAGAAGATGTATGAAGAAGCAGAGAAAGCAGGAGAAGTGAAAACGGCAGTATGTCCGTCACATTATATGGGGCTGATTGAACTGTACCGGACAACAGGCAGGAAGACTTATCTGAATCTGGCAAGAAAAGCAATTGAACTGAGAGATTCTGTCCAGAATGGTCTGGATGATAATCAGGATAGAATTCCCCTCAGAAAACATGAAAAAATCATCGGACATGCCGTACGGGCCAGTTATTTATATGCCGGTGTGGCGGATCTGTATGCAGAAGCAGGAGATCCGGAATATCTTTCTGTTCTTCACAAAGTATGGCATAATATGACCGGCACAAAAATATATCTGACAGGTGGAATTGGTGCTCTCTATAATGGGACTTCACCATATGGAAATTTCTTCTGTGACCAGAAGATCCATCAGGCGTTCGGATATGAGTATCAGCTTCCCAATATTACGGCTTATAACGAAACATGTGCATCAATCGGTCTGGTTATGTGGGCATACCGGATGTTTCTGATTGATCCGAAGGCAGAATATTTTGACATCATAGAACGGGCTATGCTGAATACTAATCTGGCAGCAGTCAGTCTGGATGGACTGAAATATTTTTATGAAAATATGCTTCGAAGAACAGAAAAACTGGAGTATCAGCTTGTCTGGCCAATGACACGTACGTCCTATATTATCAGTTACTGCTGCCCGCCAAATCTTGCCCGCACAATTATGCAGTCTTCTGAATATACTTATACAGTATCAGATCAGGAGATATGGTGCGGACTTTATGGGGCCAATGAGGCAGAACTGACAATGCCGGATGGGGTTTCCTTTACGATGCGTCAGGAGACCGGATATCCATTTGATGGGAATATCAGATTTACTTTCCCGAAAGTTTTGAAGGATGGCAAAATTATTTTAAAACTTCGCATTCCGGGATGGGCAGAAAGCGGAAACATTGTGGTGAATGGAAAGCAAATTTCGTTTACTGCAGAAAAAGCAGGAAGTTACATGGCGGTAGAACTGGATTCCCTGAAGAACAGAGAAGTGGCTTTGAAGCTGGATATGCCCGTGCGATATACATCAGCCAATAAGATGGTCGAAGAAGACTGTGGACAGGCAGCCGTGGAATGCGGTCCGCTGGTATACTGTATGGAAAAGCAGGATGCAGAGTGCTCATTGGATGATATCAGCCTTCAGATTGGGACAGAGTGGAAAAGAAATCAGCTTCAGATCAGCGGCACCTCTGTGGAGACACTGACCGGACATGCCATTCAGATCAGTCATGAAGAAGAAAACAGACAGGCGCTGTATCAGACACTGAGGCAGGAGCACAGAAAAGAGATTCCGGTCAGAATGATACCATATTATGCGTGGGATAACAGAGGAAACGGAGAAATGAGAATCTGGTTTCCTTACCTGTGGAAAGGGGAAACGCAATGAAAGCAGACAGTCTGATTTTAAAAGGATTTCGCCCGGATCCATCGGTCATCAGGGTGGGTGATACTTTTTATGTCGCAAATTCTACATTTGAGTGGTTTCCCGGAGTAGAGATTCACGAATCGAAAGATTTGCTGCACTGGAAGCTGACCGGACATCCACTGAGTGATACAAGACTTCTGGATATGACTGGGATACAGAACAGCTGCGGGGTGTGGGCACCATGCCTCAGCTATGATAAAGGAATGTTTTATCTGGTCTATTCCATAGTACATACCTTTGATGAAATGACACAGGATAATGATAATTTTCTGACCACAGCAGCGGATATCCATGGGCCATGGTCAGATCCGGTATATCTTAACAGCGGCGGCTTTGACGCATCCTTATTTCATGATCGGAATGGAACAAAGTGGCTGGTGAACATGATATGGGATGAAACGATAAACAGAAATCATTTCCATGGCATTGAACTTCAGGAGTATGATCCCGCTGCCGGAAAGCTGGTCGGGCCAAGGGAGAACATATACCGCGGAACGGAAACAGGACTGACGGAAGGCCCGCATCTGTATCAGAAAGATGGCTGGTATTACCTGCTGACTGCAGAAGGGGGCACTTCGGAAGCCCACTGTGTGATGATGGCACGGAGCAGAAATCTGGCAGGACCATATGAAGCAGATCCGGAAGGCGCCATTGTCAGTTCTCATGGAAAACCGGATGCAGCAATTCAGTATGCAGGACATGGTGACATTGTAGAAGATGAACATGGGAACTGGTTCCTGTTTCATCTGGGTTCAAGGAAAAAACTCTTTGACGGATACAGCGTATTTGGACGTGAGACGTTTCTACAGAATGCAGGCTGGACAAAAGAAGGCTGGCTGCGCCTGCCGGAGGGAAGTTTACCAAAAGAAACGGTGGAGATACCGGATGATCTGCTTACACCGGACAAAAATGATAATAAAATCAATTTTTATAAAACATATAATTTTGATACCCCAAAACTGGATCCGGACTTTATGACGCTTCGGATACCACTGGGGGAAGATCAGCTGAGTTTAACAGAGCGGCCCGGCTTTCTCAGATTAAAAGGAAGAGAATCACTTTCCTCCAGATACAGACAATCGCTTGTGGCAGTCAGAATACAGGAACCGGAGTTTACGATCTGTACCAGTCTGGATTTTGATCCGGATGATATCAGACAACGTGCGGGACTGATCTTTTATTATCATACAGCTAATTACTATTATCTGTATCTGGGATATCAGGAGTCACAGGGGAGATTTCTGCAGGTCATCAAACGGGATTCTAAAAAGACAGAGCTGATGCTGGCAGAACCGGTGATCCTTCCAGAGACCGGAAGGATTGGACTGCGTGGGGATTTCACACCGCAGGGAATTATGTTTTTCTGGCGAAATGAAGAGGGAGAAATCACGGAATGGATGCCTCTGAAAACAGGTCCGGAAAAGATGCCTGTCAGGATTTTGTCGGATGAGTATGCCAATCTATGCGGGGAACAGGGATTTACAGGAGCATTTACCGGGCTTTGCACACAGGACCTGACTGGAAGGAAGCAGCCGGCTGATTTTAAAAGTATGGAAATGAAACCATTGATTTAATGGATACGGGAACTGGACAGAATTTGTCAAAGAAGAGTTCCGCCGGAGCTATTCCGGAAGGGAGAGAATGGACATGCTGAAAAAAAAGAATACAGAACAGGCGCTTCATACTGCACCTGTAAAAAAACCTCTCACATTCAAAAAGCAGATTATACTTTCGATGGTTTCTGTCTCGGCTATTCTTCTCCTTCTGCTTGGGAGCACGATGTACCGGATCTCCAGACAGGCCCTGGAAAGAAATTATAAAGAAACGCATGCCTATAACATGGAACTCTTCAGCAGCAGTATTCATCTCCGGTTTCAGGAAATCACAGAAGCATCCAGGAACCTTCTGGAAAATTCGTCTTTTGTAGAAACCATGAAGTCAGACCCTGGTGTAACCTATTATTTTTCCTCGGGCGGGCAGCGGAAACTGGAGAAAGTGATTAATGAAATAGAGGACAGCAACAGTAATATCCAGGGAGCACTTGTCGTAAATGCAAGGGGGCAGTTTCGCTATCTGACGAAACGTTCTGCCAAAGCCAATATCATGAACTCCTTTTATAACAGTGGAAAACTGCTGACACAGGAATGGATCAAGGTGGCGGATGACGCAAAAGGCAAAGAAGTTTTTTATGGATATGATGTTCTGGATCCAAAAGATCAGGATATGCTCTCCATGGTAAAACGTCTGAATCAGCCTTTGACAGGAGACCTGATTGGATACCTGGTTGTGAATATCCAGAAAGATGTAATTGACAAGACATTTGGTACGAAAACTGACAGTTTTGAAGGCAACAGATATCTGATACTGGATACAGACCCGGAGCGGTGTATTGTGCCGGGACAGGCACAGGTTGTATATAACAATATTACAAACAATACACTGTCAGATGTTCTGAAAGCATATCATGGGAAGGGCGGACAGGAGAAATACCTGTTTACAACTTATCATGACAGTATGAGCGGCTGGGATATCATCAGTGTGATTGACAGAAAAGAGCTCTCCAGACAGAGCGATTATATAAAATGGGTTATGACACTCGGAGTCCTGATTTTGATTGCAGTAAGTCTTCCGGTGGCTAATTTCATGACCAGACGTCTGAACAGACCGCTGGAACTTCTGGAAGAGACTATTACACAGGTTGGACAGGGTAATTATAAAGTGACTGCGAAGTTTGACAACAGCGAAATCGGTATGGTGGGACAGCATTTTGTGGATATGGCGGCCCATAATCTGGAATTGAGGGACAGACTGCTGAATTCGGAGATTAAAGAACGGGAAGCCGAGCTGCTTCTTCTTCAGTCTCAGATCAACCCGCATTTTCTGTATAATACGCTGGATGCACTCTATTTTATGGCGGTCATTGATAAGGCTGATGATATCGCGGAAATGGTGAAAAACCTTTCGGATATTTTTAAGCTGAGCCTGAATAAGGGGGATAAGACCATTACAGTTCATTCAGAACTGGAGAAGATAGAAGCATATATGAAAATCCAGAACTTCCGGTACCATAACCGCTTTGAATTTGATCTGGATATTGCAGAGGACACCCTGCAGGAGAAGATACTTACCTTTATTCTTCAGCCATTAGTTGAAAATGCAGTGACGCATGGTCTGGAAAATAAAATTGGAAACGGTCTTATCTCCATGATCGGTTATATGGAAAATGAATTTTTACATTTCACGCTGCATGACAATGGGGTAGGAATATCGGATATGTCACTTCTGGACAGTGGATATGGAGTCAGGAATATCAGAGAAAGACTCCGCCTTTTTTATGGAGAAGAAGCTGATGTTGTATTTGAAAGCAGTCCGGGTGAGGGAACCACGGTGTTTCTGAAGATTCCGAGAATAGATCAGAAAAGGGCAAGAGAGTGATGAAGAAAGTAATTGTGGTAGATGACGAATATATTGTGATAGCAGGTATGTCAGCTATTCTGGAGCGGCTGAATCTGAATTATGAGATTGCCGGTTCTGCAGGAAACGGGATTGATGGGTGCGAACTGATCCGAAGAGAAAAACCTGATATTGTTTTTACAGATATCCGTATGCCCGGACTGGATGGTCTGTCCATGATCGAACAGGTTAAGGAAGAACTACCGGAAACCTCTTTTTTTGTGATCAGTGGTTATACGGAATTTGAATATGCCAGAAGAGCACTGCTTCTGAAAGTGGAAAATTATCTGGATAAACCGATTACAATTGATAAAGTAAAGAGCTGCATTCAGGAATATGAAGAGCGCCAGAAAAAGAAAAAAGAAAAAAAGAACAGAGAACTGATGGAAGCCGGCATGGCATCAGAAGTCCGTGAGAGACGTGATGACAAAGCAATTAATGCACTGATCATGGCAGACAGTGAAGGATTCCGCAGCCAGTGTGCAGAGTATTTTGACTGCCTGAATCAGAGTGGCAGTTTTAATCAGATGAAAGAAGAATGTTATCGTTTTCTGTGCGTCGTTCTGGAAATTTATGCAGGTCAGAAAAAGCAGTATGATGATAATCTGATCATACCGTGTACAAAAGTAATGCAGATTGAGGAAAAAAAAGAACTGGAGGAGCTTTTTGACACAGTGACCGGAAAAATTGCTACAGCCATAGAAGCAGACAGGCTTTCCTGCAGTCATAAGACCATAAACCAACTGCTTCAGTACATCCATGATCATTATGACAAAGATATCGGACTGACAGAACTGGCGGATCAGGTGGATCTCAACCCTGCATATCTGAGTATTTTGTTCAAAGAAAACGTTGGCATGAGTTATGTAAAATATCTGACAGACATCCGGATCGGAAAAGCCAAAAAGCTCCTGATACAGGGATGGAAAGTTGCAGATGTCAGTGAAAAGGTGGGATATAACAACTATAGGTATTTTTGTGATATTTTCAAAAAACATACCGGAGTAACTCCTAATGAATACCGTATCAGTGCAAAGAATGAAAGCAGTATCTGATCAGGGAACCGCACCTAAAAAATACAGACAGATTAGTGAAAAATTTGGACTGGAAAGCGCAAATGGTTATGGTAAGGTATAAATATGGGCGGCAGATTGCGCTCCATGTTTCAGAATGACAAAATTGGGAGGTCAAAGGTTATGAGAAAGAAGGTAATTGCAACATTACTGTCAGTGGCAATGACAGCAAGTATTCTTGCAGGATGCGGAAGCAGCACTGCACAGCCGGCAGCATCATCTGCAGCAGCAAGTGCAGCACCAGCATCATCGGCGGCAGCAAGTGCAGCACCGGCATCATCGGCAGCAGGTACGGCGGCAGCGTCAACAGCGGCAGCAGCTACTACAGCAGGGGACAAAGATCCTCAGAAAACAAAAACGATTAAAATCCTTTCTATCTGGGATCAGGATTCCGATAATGGTGCGCTGATTACAAAACTCTGCGATCAGTATAAGGCACAGGTTAATCCGAATTTCAGCTATGAATATGAGTATGTTTCTTCTGATGATCTGAAAACAAAAATAGCCACACTGGCTGCATCAAATGATCTTCCGGATGTATTTGCCTATGAGTCAGGCAAACCTCTTGCTGATTATATTGATGCAAAACAAGTTGTAAATATTTCACAGGTTCTGAAGAAATATAACTGCGAAAATTCTCTGAATACTTCTGCAGTTTCGCTGCTTAAGACGCTTTCCGGCACAGATGATATTTATGATCTTCCACTGGGACTTAATGTAGAAGGATTCTGGTACAATAAGGCAGATTTCCAGAAAGCAGGGATCAGTGCACCGCCAACTACATGGGATGAGTTCGAAGCAGATTGCCAGAAACTGAAAAGTGCAGGAATCCAGCCTATCGCAGCAGGTGGATCTGATAAATGGGGCGTAACAAGACTGATCAATGCATATCTTGTGAGAACAGCCGGAACAGATGCCATGAAGAATGCATATGATGGTAAGGCCAAATATACAGATGCTGTTTATGTAAAAGCAGCTCAAAAAATTCAGAGCTGGGCTGATAAAGGCTGGTTTGGAAAAGGCGTTAACACAGTCGATATGACAACGGCAGGAACTATGCTGATGAATGGTCAGGCTGGTATTTTCTACAACGGCAGCTGGTTTACACAGAATCTGAATGATGCAACAGCAAATAAAGCAGGCGCTGATGGTATTGGCTTCTTTAATGTTCCGGTAGCAGATGCAAGTATTTCCGGAGCAGACAGCTACTCCATGAACTGTGGTAATATTCTGAGCTTCAGTTCTGCAAAATATGATGATGCTACAGGATGGTTTATTAAATATTTTGTTGAGAACATGGGCAATATAGCGATGCAGACACAGGGCACCATCAAAGGATATAACTATAATGTAGACAGCAGCAAGGTAACAGGCTATACCAAACTGGTTCTGGATGAAATTGCTAAGGCGAAATCAGCATTTACATGGTATGAAGCAACGATGGACAGCCAGACATCCACAGTAGCACAGGAGCAGGTACAGAGTCTTCTGACAGACGATCTTACACCACAGCAGTATATGCAGGCCATTCAGGATGCACATGATATGAGTGCGAAGTAATTACAAGACGAAAGCAGGACGAGGGTGCCGCCGGCCGGCGGCACCTTTTTTTTATCGGAGTGCCAAACTACGAAATCTGCTGCGGAAAAGAAAGGCATGGTCATAAGTATGAAAAAAGTATTACAGAATAAAAAAGCAATCCTGTTATTCGTGCTTCCGGCATTGATCATTTACAGTGTGATTGTAATTCTTCCTATTTTCTGGTCATTATACTATTCTTTTTTTGATGGAACACCTGGCCTGAAATGGAAATTCACAGGACTGCATAATTATGAACTGCTGTTGAGGGATAAGAATTTCAGGACAGCACTGATAGTCAATCTGAAATATATTGCGTTTACCATGATCGGACAAGTGGGCCTGGGGCTTCTTCTGGCGCTGATGTTTGAATTCTGGCTGACAAAATTCAAAACCATAGTCCGGACACTTGTGTTTTTCCCTGTTGTTCTGCCAACAGTTGCAATCGGAACTCTTTTTCGCAAGATATATGAGATTCAGCCAAATTATGGCCTTCTGAACAGCGTTTTGTCCAACATAGGACTCCAGAAACTGGTACAGGCCTGGATCGGACAGGCTTCCACAGCACTGGGCAGCCTCTGTGTCATGGATATCTGGGTGGCAATGGGCTTTTACTCTGTGATTTTTTACAGTGCAATACTGGATATTCCGGGAGATGTCATAGAGGCTGCCAGAATTGACGGAGCCAGTGGAATATCACTTTTCAGATACATTCTGGGACCTTTGCTCAGACCAATTATGGTGGTTTCTCTGGTATTCAGCTTCTCAGGCACAGTGAAGATGTTTGAATCAGCACTGGCACTTACAAAAGGTGGACCGGGAAATGCGACCAGGTCTCTTTCCATGTATATGTATCAGGTTTCTTTTACTTATAACAAAGTCGGATACGGCAGCGTGATTGCTTTGTTTATTTTTCTCCTCTGCATCGCTGGATCGGCATTGATACAGAGATTTGATGTCAGAGAAGACTGAGAGGAAGGAAGAAAAAATGCAAAAGATCAATCCGCAAAAAAATAAAAGACCTTTTTCTGCCAAGAAATTTTTTATCGCTCTGTTTATTTTTGTTCTGGTTATAATAGAAGTGTATCCTCTGTTCTGGATGCTGACGGCTTCATTCAAACAGAGCTATGAGTGGACATCCAAACCGGCATATGCCCTGAATGACGGTTTTTATATACAGAATTATATCGATGCCTGGACAAGGGGGAATATGGCTACTTTCTTCAAAAACTCCCTGATCACGACATTTGCTTCCCTGTTTTTTATAGTCATTCTGACCGTTACAGTTTCTTTTGCAACGACCAAAATGGAATGGAAGGGAAGAGGATTTGTGGCAAAATATTTTCAGCTTGGGATCATGGTTACGGTGACTACTTCTCTGATTCCTTTGTTTCAGATCTACAGTAAAGTTGGTCTGATTAATACAAGAATGTGCCTGATCATTACGTATATTGCTTTTGGCCTTTCTCTTTCTATTTTTCTGGCAACAGGATTTCTGCGTTCTTTCCCGAACGAGATTATGGAAGCTGCTGTTGTGGATGGCTGTGATATCTATGGCCTGATGTGGCATATTATCGTTCCGCTTATGAAAAATGCCATTGTGACAGTACTGGTGTTACAGTTCTTCTTTAAATGGAATGATTTGATTTTTTCCATGACCTTTATCAACAGTACCGCCCTGAAAACTGTTCAGACAGGACTTTTGTATTTCTCAGATGAATTTGGAAATAAAAACTGGGGAGCAATATTTGCTTCGGTTTCCATGAGCGTTCTTCCGATGCTGGGTGTGTATATGGCGCTGAATAAAACCGTAATGGAAGGAATGACAGCTGGTGCTGTGAAAGGCTGACCGGCAGGAAAAAGATTTGGAAGGAAACGAGATGGATACAGAAAAAACAGAAAAATACAGAAGCCGGCTGGAACAGTATGTTCTGGACAATATCAATTGTCTTCTAAAGGAACCCAGAAGTTTTATCCGCTATCCCTTTATTGATCCGGGATCGGTTTATGACGGAAATGTATGGGACTGGGATACCTACTGGTCTGTATACGGACTGCTGCCGCTGCTTGATAAGATAGACGACATTTCGGTAAAGAGCAGGGTACTGGAGCATGCGAAAGGAAATGTCAGAAATTTTATGGATCATCAGCTGGAAGACGGATATATTCCCATGATGATCGAAGTTGCACAGTGGCCTGAACCCTATCTGAACATGAAGCACAAGGAAGGCGTTCAGATGAATATGCATAAGCCCTTTTTGTGCAGTCAGATCTGCCTGATCAGTGATTATACAGGCGATTACGGATGGGCACTTGAATTTGAAAAAAACCTGGACCTTTATTTTACCTGTTACAGAAAAAATTATCGGCAGGAAAACACAGGCCTCTATGTATGGCATGATGACATTATGATTGGTATGGATAATGATCCTGCCAGTTTTGGAAGACCAGATGATTCTACAGCAAATATATTCCTGAATACATTTATGGTCAGGGAACTGAAAAATTATGCTCATTATCTGGAACAAAAGGGTGACGCAGAAGAAAAAGCAAAAGAGTACAGAAAACAGGCTATGGAGCTGGTAAAAAGTATTCAGGGGGAATGCTACGATAACAGAGACCGGTTTTTTTATTCTGTGGACACGGATATCCGGACAAGAAAATTTGACTGGTTTCACCAGGGACTCGGAGTTTTCTGGAAAACACTGCCAATCAAAATACGGGCATGGTCCGGTTTCCTTCCTATGTGGGAAGGATTTGCGACAAAGGAGCAGGCAGCGGCACTGGTAGAGCACTGGAAAGATGAGACTACATTTAACAGTCCTTTTGGGATTACCACGTTAGCAAAAGATGAAAAAATGTTTAATATATCAGCAACGAATAATCCGTCAAACTGGCTGGGACCAATCTGGATCATTGCAAATTATCTGGTTTTTCGGGGATTTTTGAATTACGGTTACAAAGAAGAAGCAGAGGAACTTTACAAAAGAACTCTTCTCCTGCTGGGACAGGATCTGGAAAAGACAGGATGTCTGCATGAATATTATGACCCGTTTACCGGGGAGCCGGTTATGAACGGAGGGTTTATCAACTGGAATATTCTGGTATTGAATATGACAGAGGATATGCAGAAGAGCTGACAACAGGAAAGAGCAGATATTGAAATTCAGCGGAACGATGGCGTACAGCATCTCTTACAGGGAGGCTGTACGTTTTGCTGTTAAAAAATTTTCAATGCCTCTAAAGTCTGGAAGAAATTATCCGATACACTTTATGAAAGAAACAATATATGGTAGAACAACAGAATAAAAGAAAAGGAGGAAAGATGATGAAAATCAATCCTTATATTCAGGTTCAGCAGGTTTATAACAGCACTAACAGTGTCAGCAAGACTGGTAAGGCAGTATCAGCAGGGCGGACAGACGCGCTGGAGATTTCCAGCATCGGGCAGGATATACAGACAGCAAAAAGTGCACTGGCACAGATACCGGATGTCAGAGCGGATATTACCACTCCGATTAAGTCGGCAATAAACAATGGTACTTATTCCGTCCCGGCTTCATCTTTTGCAGAAAAGCTGACAGAAAATTATACTAGTGAATAAGTGAGGTGTTCCCAGTGGCCAGTCTTATGGAGAATCTTGAAGAAATATTAGATAGAGAAAGTATGGAGTATGAGACTTTACTGGGATTGTCCATGAAAAAAACATCGATCGTCGTAAAGGGTGATCTGGAAGAGTTAAAAGAAATCACGGAGGAAGAGCAGCTTGCCGTAGGCCGGATCACACATGTTGAACGGGAACGGGATAAAGTGAT
>Ga0302211_10000235_pt1 | contig 22401 bp, 15 predicted proteins | sample II_Fen_E3_3_FD_200234 | JGI IMG/M metagenome (GOLD analysis project Ga0302211, IMG submission 200234) | Peat permafrost microbial communities from Stordalen Mire near Abisko, Sweden - II_Fen_E3_3 | ecosystem: Environmental > Terrestrial > Soil > Wetlands > Permafrost | place: Sweden: Abisko... | reverse complement strand
ATCTCATACAATTTAACCAATTCATCATCGGTTAGTTGATTCAGATTTTTCATTACTTCTTTTTTATAGTTTAAAAGTAATTGTCGGCAATAGGCGTATAATTTTTATGGGTTAATAGATATGTTTAGACTGCAAATATAGCGATAGTATTCAAAAATACAAATTTTTCTGCAAAAATTTATCAAAAAAATATCATTTCAAGGCAATAAAATGGAAATAGCGTATAATTTACTCTACCCAAAGTACCAATCCTTTCAGATATTCTCCTTCAGGATGATAGATATTAATTGGATGATCGGCAGGCTGGGATACCTGGTGTAAAATCCTGACATTGCGTTTGCTTTCGGCAGCTGCACTGAACACGGCAAGCCTGAACTGCTCTTTTGACACAACCTGCGAACACGAGAAGGTAAATAATATACCACCCGGTTTTATTTGTTCAAAAGCCTTCGCGTTTAATCGTTTATATCCCTTTAAAGCGTTGCGCAAAGCTTCCCTGTGTTTGGCAAAAGCCGGAGGATCAAGAATTATCAAGTCGTACTTCTGGTCGAGTGTATGAAGGTTATTCAGGTACTTAAATGCATCTTCGGCAAAGGATGCGTGTCTCGGATCGTTGGGATAGTTGGCTTCAACATTTTTATCCGTCAGATCAATGGCTTTCGCCGAGCTATCGACAGAGTGAACCAATTTAGCATTGCCCCGCAAGGCATACACAGAGAACCCTCCCGTATAGCAAAACATATTCAGAACCGATTTGCCGGCCGAATAACGCTCAAGCAACGAGCGATTTTCACGTTGATCGACAAAGAAACCGGTTTTCTGACCGCGTAGCCAATCCACATGAAACTTCAATCCATTTTCGAGCGCTGTAAGTTGAGCAGTTTCGGCTCCGATCAGATACCCATCTTCAGGTTCAATAGCCGCCTTGAATGGTAAAGTTGTTTCCGATTTATAGTACACATTTTTTACTTCGGGCACATTGAACACAATGGCTTTTGCAAGCACTTCCCTAATTTCGTGCATACCAATTGAATGCGCCTGCATCACAGCAGTTTCGTCATATACGTCAACAATCAATCCGGGCAATGAATCTCCCTCTCCATGCACCAGTCGGTAAGTATTATTATTGCCCGGTACTACTAAACCCAGCGATTTGCGCATCGCATAAGCCCACTGTATTTTTTTGCTCCAAAAATCGTCTGTTACCGGAACATTCTCAAATGATACCACCCTCACCGCAATGCTGCCAATCTGATAATGACCGATAGCTAGAAAGTTACGATTGCTATCCAGCACTTCTACCAAATCACCTTCTGCCGGCTTTCCCTCGATGCGATGTATAGCTCCGGAAAAAACCCAGGGATGAAAACGTTGTAAACTTTCTTCTTTCTTTGGCTTGAGTTGTATGGTAATCATTTTAGTGTTTCGGGGTTTTTTATTGCAAATACGGTATATGGAGTAGAAATCGTATCCTCTTATTGTTGAGCAGCTGCATCATTCTGTTGGTTCAGAATCTGGTTATTGAGCGCTTGTTGTTCGCGGAGTTCGCGCTGTTCGCGCTGTTCGCGCTGTTCGAGGGCATTTTGGAGCAGTATCTTGTCCAACTGTTTCTTGGTCAGTTTTTCTTCAGTCATCAGCTGCAGATAAATCTGCAAACTGGCCCAGGCATCAGTAGCAGCATAACGCTGTTGTTGTTCTGTCAATTCTGCATTTTCCCAATTTGTCAGACGTTGTGATTTAGATATTTTTTTACCGAAGAGAATGGCGTATATTTTCTGCAAGCCGAGTTCAAGTATTCCATAGCTTTGCACTATAGTCTGTATATCAACACAGTTAGCCGGTTTGAAAGCGTGATGCTTATTCAGACCATTTAAATCATCTCTCAGCGAGAGTCCGATTTTCTTTATATTTTCATCGGACAGAAATTCGGCCAAAGCAGCCGGAAAGTCTATTTTATTTAATCTAAAGAGGAAGCAATGATCCAACGTAGAAATCTGAACCAACGAAACCTTGTGGTATGTTCCGCGCGTAAAGGATGGTTTTGTCTCCGTATCAATCCCAACAACGTTATTCTTACGAAGTTCTGCGATGGCCGGCTGTATTTTCGACAAATCATCGACCAGTGTTATCTTTCCTTCAAAAAGAACAACCGGCATTTGATTTACCTCATCTTTAGTTATTTTGGTTCTAAACATAGACATTTAATTACAATAAATTTGTCAACTCCTCGTCGTCATCATGTTGAAAATTCAGGAAAGAATTTCGGTTCAGAGCTTGTTTACCTGTCGAAACATCATCATCGTCCTGGCCAAAACCATCGCTAAACCGAAGTGCATGCAAAGCCCGAAGCGCATTCAGCAGTTTCTGCCCCCAATGCTCGCCAAAAGCTTCGATACACGCCACCAGCGCATCGTTCATAATATCTACGTCCGCCAATTGATAGCTGGCTGCAAAATCTTTTAGTTCTTGGTATATATCTGCCAGGTTTTCAGAGATAAACGCAGCAATAGGCGTATCGCTAATGGCCATATCGGGGTGGAACACTTCCAGGTATGAGTCATCGGCACCGAGCAACTGCTCTATTTGCTCACGAACAAACAAATAATCCTCTTCATTAACAAATTTCTCTGTAGGATCATCAAAAACCGGTGCAGGAGTTTCAAGTAATGAAACATTCAGGTAAAGAAGCGGCAATATCTTAACCGCTTTTTGAATAAAATCCGTTTGTGAAAATTCGGCAGTATGCTCCAGAAACAAACAGGTTTCGGCAGCTACTGTTACAAATTCTATAACGTTTTTGCTGTAAACAACATGATCGGGTAATTGATCTAAATCCATTGAAATAAGATTATTTAATAAACACTTGCAAAAGTAAGAAAAAATATCCACTTTCTGTCACAAAATAACCCTATACAGCCGACAAGTTCAGATAAAAATTCAGAAGTGAGACTGTTGATAATTTTTCTAAAAGCACTATAAAATCAGAACAAAGCACAACGAAAAAATGTTATATTCGTAGCTAATCATGTACAGCATCCAAAATTTATAAAACCTTTTAAAATCAGCCCTATGGAAGACAAACTTGTTACATTAAAAAACTACGAAACTATGGTTGACGCCATGTTCGATCAGGAGTTACTGAGAGAAAATAATATCGAAAGTTCGATATACAATGAAGACACAGTAGAGCTAATGCCTATGTTTGGCGAAATTAATGACGGGCTGAGAATCGTTGTTTTACAAAATGATCTGGAAGAAGCCACCAAAATACTGGAGGATTACAAAAATGCCATTGACGAATGAGCTTATCAGGGCTTCAATAATTCAGTAATTTTTCGGTTTAATATAGGATGTACCAAATCGGGAGCAATCTTTGATAACGGAATAAGTACAAAATCCCGGTCGGCAATAAGCGGATGCGGGATTTTTAATGCCGGGCTATTAATAATCAAATTGTCATAAAACAAAATATCAATATCCATCATCCGGTCAAGATACTCGTCGGTTGATTTAGTTTCGCGCCCCAAATTCTGTTCTATCTCCTGCGTTTTCTCCAGCACATCAAAAGGGCTTTCATCAGTTTGCACCAACACTACCGCATTCAGAAAATTATTATCCGATGTAAATCCCCACGGTTCGGACACATAAAATGCAGATTGACAAAGCACCTTTCCTACCTCGCGCGACAAAGCCACGATTGCCTCATTGAGGTTGCGCTCCTTATCGCCCAGATTTGTACCAAGCCCGAAATATACTAATGCCATAACGTGAAGTTTGATGCAAAGATAAAACTTTTAGGAGTATGAGGCAAGTCCATCCGGAAGCAAGAAGTAAGAGGTAAGGAAGGTGTCGCTGATTAAAAACTTACCCATAAGCAAAGTTTTGTCTTCCCTACAATCATGCCTTTTCCAATACTCATTTCTTGCCTCTTACTTCTTGCTCCTTTAAATTCTGCCAAAAACTGCCCTTTTGTCAGCTAAAGACTTCAAACAGTCTGCTTCTATTTCCGTTTTACTGTCAAAATTTGATTGTCCTATCATAATCTTTCGTTGGCATATCATTTGTAAACCTAGAAAGCGTATAACAAAAACATATCAGAAACAACTGAAAAAATAAATAATAAAAATTATGGGAAAAATTATTGGAATTGACTTAGGAACCACAAACTCGTGCGTTTCTGTAATGGAAGGTAACGAACCAATCGTTATTGCCAACAGCGAAGGTAAACGTACTACTCCTTCTGTAGTTGGATTTATTGATGGTGGCGAACGCAAAGTAGGTGATCCTGCTAAACGTCAAGCCATTACCAACCCGACTAAAACTGTATTTTCTATCAAACGTTTCATGGGTGAAACCTATGACCGCTTAACTAAAGAAATAGGACGTGTGCCATTTAAAGTGGTAAAAGGCGACAACAACACAGCGCGTGTTGATATTGACGGACGTTTGTATTCTCCACAGGAAATTTCGGCTATCATTCTTCAGAAAATGAAAAAAACGGCTGAGGATTATTTGGGAACCGAAGTAACCGATGCAGTAATTACTGTACCTGCTTACTTTAATGATGCTCAACGTCAGGCAACAAAAGAAGCCGGAGAAATTGCAGGTTTGAATGTTCGTCGTATCGTTAACGAACCAACTGCTGCAGCTTTGGCTTATGGTTTGGATAAGACCAATAAAGATATGAAAATCGTGGTTTTCGACTGCGGTGGTGGTACTCATGATGTTTCTGTACTTGAACTTGGTGATGGTGTATTTGAGGTAAAATCGACCGATGGTGATACTCACCTTGGTGGTGATGACTTTGACCACCGTATTATCGACTGGTTGGTACAGGAATTCAAAAACGAAAACAGTGGTATTGATTTGAGCAAAGACCCAATGGCGCTACAACGTTTGAAAGAAGCTGCTGAAAAAGCAAAAATCGAATTATCGAATACAACTTCTTCAGAAATCAACTTGCCATATATTATGCCGGTTGATGGTGTACCACGTCACTTGGTTCGTACCCTGACCCGTGCTAAATTTGAGCAATTGATTGACGATTTAGTACAAAAGACTATTGATCCATGTAAAACTGCTTTGAAAAATGCCGGTTTGACAATTGGTGATATTGATGAAATTATACTTGTAGGTGGTTCAACCCGTATTCCTGCTATTCAAACAGCAGTAGAAAAATTCTTCGGAAAGACTCCTTCAAAAGGAGTTAATCCGGATGAAGTAGTTGCCGTCGGTGCTGCAATTCAAGGTGGCGTTTTAACCGGTGAAGTTACTGATGTATTATTGCTTGATGTTACTCCACTTTCATTAGGTATTGAAACAATGGGAAGTGTAATGACGAAACTGATCGAAGCTAACACAACTATTCCAACAAAAAAATCGGAAACATTCACAACAGCAGCCGACAACCAACCCTCTGTAGAAATTCATATTCTTCAGGGTGAACGTCCACTGGCTAATCAAAATAAATCAATCGGTCGTTTCCACCTGGATGGCATCATGCCTTCTCGTCGTGGCGAACCACAAATTGAAGTGACTTTCGATATTGATGCTAACGGTATCCTACATGTTTCTGCTAAAGACAAAGCAACCGGAAAATCTCAAAGTATCCGTATTGAAGCTTCTTCAGGCTTGAGCGATGCTGAAATCAAACGTATGAAAGACGAAGCAGCTGCTAATGCCGATGCCGATGCAAAAGAAAAAGAAAAAATCGACAAATTGAACCATGCTGACAGTTTGATTTTCCAAACAGAAAAACAACTTACTGAAATCGGAGATAAAATCCCTGCTGACAAAAAAGGTCCAATCGAAGCTGCTTTGGCTAAATTAAAAGAAGCCCACAAAGCTCAGGATGTAGCTGCTATTGACGAAGCAACAAACGAAGTTAATGTTGCATTCCAGGCTGCAAGTCAGGAAATGTACAATGCTCAAAATGCTCAGGAAGGTCAGGCACAACCGAATGCCGGCGGACAACAAGCCCAAGGTAACAAAGAAGGTGATGTAACTGATGTTGATTTTGAAGAAGTAAAATAAAAGCCCCTCCAAACCTCCCCATGGGGAGGCTTAAGATAAGAGTCACCCCAACCTGATTGATTTTCAGGTTGGGGTGATTTTTTTCTGATACAATAAATATAAAGGTGGGATTAGGAGGGTTTGGGAATCGATTAAACGGATAAGCTAACATGACAAAGTAAACTAAGTACAGTGATATTTAAAATAACAGGGTAAATCAGAAAGTCAAGGGATTATTCATCTTATTTCTAATTTTTCTGCTTATATTTGCAATATCATTAACTTTAAAAGAAAATCATGAAGAAATTGTTTTACTTAGTGCTTGCATTTGCCTTTGTATTTTGCAATGTCAAAGCAGCAAATCCTGTGCTGTCGATAGAAGGCGGACAGGTTCAGGGCGTAAATGCCGAGATTAAAGGAGTGACTGTTTACCGCGGGATTCCGTATGCAGCAGCTCCCATTAAAAACCTTCGTTGGAAAGCTCCTCAACCGGTTATTCCATGGCAAGGCATTAAACTTGCTGATAAATTTGGACATCCAGGTTATCAGGCCGTTCACTATCCGGGTGGTTACACCACTGAGTGGGGTTATGGTGATGAGTCTCCTTACAGCGAAGACTGTCTCTACTTAAACGTATGGACAAAAGCTCCAGGAGAAGTTAGCAAAAAACTTCCTGTTGCGCTGTGGATTCATGGCGGCGGTTACCGTGAAGGATGGGGTTCCGAACCTGAATTTGACGGACAAGAGTGGGGAAACAAAGACGTAGTGCTTGTTTCAATCAACTATCGTCTTGGTGTTTTCGGATTTTTAACGCACCCTGAACTTTCAAAAGAAAGTCCAAACCACGTTTCAGGAAACTATGGTATCCTTGACCAAATCGAATCACTTAAATGGATTAAGAAAAATATCGCACAATTTGGTGGCGATCCTGATAATGTAACTATTTTCGGACAAAGTGCAGGTGCTGGTAGCGTAAAAACACTTTGCGAATCTCCACTTGCCAGAGGTTTGTTCAAAAAAGCTGTTATTATGAGTGGTGGTGGTATTACTGTTGCTCCTACAACTCCTCCTGCAGGTGCTCCAACCGGTGCTCCAGCAGGCGGTATGGGTATGGGTGGATTTGGTGGTCCTGTGACTCTTGAGCAATCAGAACTTCAGACAAAAGAAATTATGGACTGGGCTGGACTTACAACGCTTGATAAAATGCGTGCCGCTTCTACCGAAACAGTTTATACTATTGGAAGTTTGTACACCGCAGCTACTGGAAAACGCACCCGTATGACCGGTCAACCTATCGTTGACGGTTATGTTTCAATTGAGAGCTTCGATGCTGCTGCTCTTGACAATAAGCTGGCCAATATTCCTTATATGATTGGTTCAACCCTGAATGATATGGGTAACATGTCACCGGGTATTGCTGATTTCTGTCTGAATCGTGAGAAAGTAGGTAGTAAGGCTTTTGCGTATCAGTTTGCTCGTCCTCTTCCAACCGATGGCAGAGGTGACGTTCTCAAAGGTGCATTCCACTCTTCGGATTTGTGGTATGTATTCAAATCACTTAAACATGGTTGGAGACCTTGGGCAGCAGGCGACTGGAATCTTTCAGAAGTAATGTTGACCTCATGGTCTAACTTTGTGAAGTATGGTGATCCTAACGGCAAAAATGGTGGTAAATGGACTCCTTATACCAAGGATAATGCTAAATTCATGGTGTTCAAACTTGACACAAGCGATAAAGAAAACTCAGCAATGGGTGATCCTATCAAACCATAATCTTTCTTTTCGTTATCTATTCCTGATAAGGAATTTATATCGTTCATCAGTAACTACAGAGGCTGTTTCAAAAATGAAACAGCCTCTGTTTTTTGTATCTTGAAGAAGTAAAGAAGGACTTCACTCCTTCCCATCTGTTTGAACAGAAGGGGAAAGTAGAAAAAAAACAATAAGAACCGGTAAATCTAAAGTAATTCGGTTTGGATGGGTTTGTTTATATCGTGACAAAGAAAACAATATTTATTTTACAATATTCATTATATTAAGCTTGATTATTATATCAAGTTAATGTAACTTTGCTGCCTAAATCAAAAACAGTATGAAAATAGAAAATGTATAAGTATTATGTTTAGAAAAAAGAATCTCCTGAGTTTGTTTATCGTATTGGCATTGAGCAGCTACACTGCCGCAGCCAAAAAAGCGGATGACGTTACCGCCATCGTAAAAGACAGTCAATCCAAACAACCAATTGAATTTGCATCGGTAGAACTACTTAACGCTAAAGACAGTTTGATGACAGGTTGCATAACTGATTCGAAAGGGTATTTCCAAATTACTGCACCGGCACGGGCTACAAAGCTACGAATACACTTTGTAGGATATAAAACGCTTGAAACCCCAATCAATCGTTCTGAAGAATTAGGAACACTGTTGTTGGAAGAGGATTCAAAGCTATTAAAAGAAGTTACCGTAAAAGGAAGTGCCCGTACCAACAAGGTTGACCGCGATATTTATAATATTACCAAAGAGTTACGCTCCGGAACAGTAAGTTCGCAGGAATTGCTGGGCAAACTTAACGGAGTAAATTACAACCGATATGATAAATCAATCAGTGTAAACGGAAGTACCAAAATTCTTATCCTGATAGATGGTATAGAAAAAGATCAAGATATGGCCAAAAATCTTCCTTCGGACAGGATTGAGCGAATAGAGGTAATAAAAGATCCTGTAGGAAAATATGCCACAGACGGCTACACAGCAGTAATCAATATGGTGTTGAAAAAAGACTACTCGGGTATTGACGCCTTTGTGACCAACACCAGCGTTTTCGATATAGTGGGAAGCAACGGAGACGACATCTTATCACAGGATGCCGGAAATATGAATATCACCTACACCTACAAGAAACTTAACCTATATACCTCCGGCAGAATATATGGATCGAATTTTAATGTGCCTACGGAACTCGTGAAACGCTACGGAAGCATTACCACCGCTTCCGAACCTATTGACTTAGATAACCCAAACGCATTATCAAAAACTAGAAACGGTAAAATAACCTTCGGTGCCGATTATGCATTTTCTAAGAAACACTCACTCTCGGCAGAAATAAGATATTCAGGCGACAATGACAAAAGTTCGGCGGAGTACAATTTAATCAATTCTGTGGGTTCTATTGTGGCAAGCAATAGTTATTCATTAACACATTCTGATTCACACACTAACAACTGGCAGGGAGTACTTACTTACAAAGGCAAATTCGATGACAAGAACTCTATAGATGCCGATTGGCGCTATAACTATTCCAACGGATACAATAAGAATTACTTCCAGCAAGATAAGTTTTCGAGCAACAGCAATATAGACCTGAGCGGAAACTATGCCAGATTGAATGTAAATTATAACCACCAGTTTTCTCCCGAGCTGAGTGTGGATCTTGGCTATGGAAATGTTTACAACCAAAACACCAACAAACTTAACTCAAGCTCATTTACTCAAAACGAGTACAGAAACCGTGTTTCGTTGTATCTGAATTACAAACCCATACCACAGATTAGCATTAAAGCTGGTGGTATAGTAGAAAACTATACACAGAAAAACAGCTCCAATGATGTAAATCGAACAGCATTTATGCCTTATGCCAACATCCAATATACACCAAGTCAGAAGTTTAATATCGTAGCAAAATATCATGCCGGAGCCGGATACCCTGATATTAATCAATTAAGTTCTTTCAGAACAGCTCAGGACTCGCTTATGTGGTCCATTGGTAATCCGACCTTGCGTACCAATATAAATCATTCACTATCATTGGATATAAATATACTGAATTTTATCACGCTCACGCCGTACTATAATTTTAATCATTCGGGTATATCTTCGTATGTAAGTATCGATCCGACTAACAGTGCACTTTATTTGAGCCAGAATGTAAATGCCGACAAATACGAGCAATATGGTGCTTCGCTGAACTTCACCATACCATTTGGAAAAACAATTTTCTGGCAAAACAGACTGGACTGGAACAAAAGCCGCATGGCTTACCTCGATGACAGCTATAATACTAACAACTTCACAGCCAACTCTACACTGGTTTATGTTATGCAAAAAGCAGGTTTAGTAGCAGGAGTAGTATATCAGAAAATGTTGTATCACGAGGTTTCGATACAAGGATATGGTTCAAATGGCAACAACCTTTTATTAGCATTTTTACAAAAGTCATTCCTCAAAGAAAAGCTTAATGCATCATTAATGTATATATTCCCAGTCAATTTTATATCATATGATCAGTCCTCACTTACTCAGACAAAGTCATATTATCAGTATTCAAATGTGAATCTGAATCTTATCAAAAATCTTGTATTTCTTGAAATCAGTTATCGATTCAATGCCGGTAAACAGGTAAAAAAGAAACAATCTGACGACAGTGATGAAATTACCAGATCGAAGAAGGGTGGTATAGGACTATAAAACAAAACAATTAGCCCACAACAAAACCAGCCCAACTTAATCTATATTAAGTTGGGCTGGCTCATATATAACGAAATTCAGGTTGCCTTACTGAACGCCACCTCCAAGTGCTTTATAAAGACTAACACTCTGAGTTAGCTGATCAAGCTTGTCATTTACCTTGCTGAGCTGAGCCGACAACAGGTTTTGCTGTGCCGAGAGCACTTCGGTATAGTTGGCTTCGCCAGCTTTGAGCAATTCCTGCGTGTAATCAACCGATTTCAGAAGCGACTCTACTTGCTTATCTCTCCACTCGTTTTTGCTTACCAACGATTTGTAACTAAACAAAATATCTGACACCTCTTGTCCGGCTACCAATAAGGTATTCGAAAACGTAAGCAATGCCTCATCTTGTTGAGCTTTTGATATTTTCAAATTGCCTTTCAACTGTCCTTTTGCAAAAATAGGTTGTGTCAACCCTCCAATGATCTCTGCAGCCAGATTAGCCGGACTGAAAAAATTAGCGACACCACCCGCGGCCAATCCTACCGAAAGTGTACTAATACTAAACGTTGGATAAAAAGCAGCTTTTGCAGCATCGGTAAGCGCATAAGCCGATTGTAATGAAAGTTCAGCTTGCTTCACATCCGGACGGTTAGCCAGCGTCCGAACCGACACATTACCGTTCATAGTGGACGGTATGATCTGATCGTTGATATAGCCGCGTTCCACTGTACCGGGAGCACGACCAATAAGCACACAAATGGCGTTTTCCTGTTGACGTATTTTGCTTTCCAAATCAAAAACCGAAAGCTGAGTACTATAAAGCAAAGCCTTGCTTTGTTCAACACCGGCAGCTGTTGTCTGACCTGCATCTTTCAACGCTTGTAAGGTTTCGGTGCTTTTTTGCAAAAGCACAATGGTTTCTTTGGTGGTCCGCAGTTGTTCATCAAACGCTATTAAGCTATAATAGCTCTTGGCAATAGATGAAATCAGCGTTGTCTGAATGAGCTTTTTATATTCAAGCGTATTCAGGTAAGCAGCATATTTCGATTTTGTCTGACTATTGAGTTTTCCCCACAAATCAGCTTCCCAACTGGCAGTAAGCCCCAGCGAATTTATGTTAGAAGAATATCCGAACACATCGGTACCTCCTTTGCCCGAACTGAGGCGGGTATAATCTACTCTGGCGGCAGCACTTACCGAAGGCAGAAGAGCCGATTTAGACATATACAAACCTGCTTCGGCCTGCTGAATGCGGGTCAAAGCTACTTTCATATTGTAGCCGTTATTCAGACCCTCGCCAATGAGCGTCTGAAGTTTGGTATCAGGAAAATAACTCTTCCATGGAATAGTAGCCAGCGAAGTGGTGTCTGTGCTATTCTCAACAGCATCGCGCACCAGATTCTTTGTATCGGGCTGAGGCACTTTAGCAAGTTCCTTATAGTTCCGACACGAAACGAAACCAACGGCAATTATCATCACCATCAAAATCCGTATACTTATTTTTTTATGTTGTATATACATATCAATATTTTTGTGATTATGTTTATTTTTCGTGATGTCCGTCTATCGTTACAATCTTTGTTTTACTGAAATGCTCGTGCAAATTCTGGAAAATGATAAAGAGTGACGGAATAACCAATATTCCGAATACAGTACCAAATAACATACCTCCAATGGCACTAATACCAATCGATTTATTACCTACCGCACCGGCACCTGTAGCAATTGCTAACGGAAGTAATCCAAAGATAAAGGCCAATGAAGTCATCAAAATCGGACGTAAACGAGCCGTAGCTCCTTCAACAGCAGCTTTCACAATGCTCATTCCCTGATGTCGACGTTGCAATGCATATTCCACAATCAGAATAGCATTCTTGGACAACAAACCAATAAGCATAATGAGTGAGATTTGCACGTAGATATTATTTACAATACCACTACCGCCCATCAACGACACAAAGACGAACACAAACACACCCGCCAAACCGATAGGCAACGAAAGCAAAACCGCAAGTGGAAGAATGTAACTTTCGTACAATGCCGCCAACAATAGATACACAAAGATGATACACAACCCAAAAATCAAAATAGTTTGATTGCTGCTATTTGCCTCCTCACGGGTCATTCCACTAAAATCATAAGCATATCCTTCCGGCAAATTAATTTCTTTCAATGCCTTAAGCACATCTCCCGAAGTATATCCTTTTACATAATTTGGAATAACGGTAACATCCATTGACGAAAACAGATTGAAACGCGTTAATGCTTGAGGACCGGTTACATCTTTCACTGTAATAAACTCAGTGATTGGGGTCATAACTCCATTCGAAGTCTTCACAACCAATCCGTTCAAGTCATCAAGCTTAGAACGATACTGCGGTGCAGCTTGTACCACCACGCGGTATTGCTTACCATACGAATTGAAATTGGAAACATACATACTTCCCACGTAAGCTTGTAAGGTAGACATAACATCATTCAACGTAAGTCCAGCATCCTTAATCTTAGCAATATTAGCTTCAATTTGTTTTTGAGGGAAACGGGGGTCGAAGCTATTCATAATCATCATTACTTCCGGGCGTTTACGCAATTCATTCAAAAATTCGGTGGTTACACCATAGAACTTATCCACACTACCACCGGTTTTGTCCTGCATTTTCAATTCTACACCACTACTCATACCAAATCCCTGAAGGGTTGGTGTTCCGAAAAACATAAATGTAGCATCCTTGATAGAATCGGTTCGCTGCTTTAGTAATGCGGTCACATCACCGGTTGAAATATCACGTTCATTCCAAGGATCCATTTTTATAAGCACAGAACTGTATGAGCTACCCATACCACTCGTAAAACTAAGTCCTGTTAGACTGGTGGTGCTCTGTATATGCGGGATGGACTCAGTAATCTTTGTCACCTGTGCAGTCACTTGAGCAGTACGTTCGAGCGAAGAGCCCGGCGAAAGGCTAATCATACCCATCACATTTCCACTATCTTCACTTGGCACAAATCCTGAGGGTACCATTTTCATTGTTACTCCCAAAATAGCAGTAAACACTAAAATAATACTAACCGTAATCCAGCGATGCTTTTTCTTGCCTAAGAACTCAAGCGTCTTTTTGTATTTAGCCGTTAAAGCCGCAAATCCGACATTGAAGTAATAATAAAACCGACGAATCAAGCTTTTATCGTGTACATCAGGATTATGTTCAGACTTTAAAAAAATAGCACATAGAGCAGGACTGAGCGTTAGCGCATTCACTGCCGAAATGAGAATGGCAACAGCCAGCGTGAGTCCAAATTGTTTGAAGAACACGCCACTTGTACCACCGATAAAACTTACAGGGATAAATACGGCAGCCATAACCAAGGTAATAGAAACAATAGCCGGGGCAATTTCACCCATCGCAGCTATAGCAGCTTCTTTAGCATCTGTCATACCTGCGTCCATCTTAGCATGAACAGCCTCCACCACCACAATGGCATCATCCACCACAATACCAATAGCCAGCACCAAAGCAAACAGCGTAAGCAGATTGATGGAGAAACCAAACAGGAGCAAGAAAAAGAATGTACCAATAATAGCTACCGGAACGGCAATAGCAGGAATAAGCGTAGCTCTGAAATTTTGCAAAAACAGAAATACCACGATAAATACCAGAATAAATGCTTCCAGTAAAGTATGTAGAACTTTCTCGATAGATGCATTCAAAAACTCGCTTGCATCCATTTGATACTCGTAACTGATACCTTTAGGAAGTTTTTCACCTGCAACCTTCATCACACTTTTCACGTCCTTGATAATATCCTGTGCATTAGATCCCGCAGTTTGATTGATAGCCATAACTACTGCTTCAGAACCGTTATTGCGAGTAAAGATGGAATAACTTGCTGCACCCAACTCCAAAGTTGCAACATCCTTCAGGCGTAAAACCTGGGAGTTTTTCGAGCGAATGATAATATTTCCAAATTCTTCTGTATTTTTCAATCTCCCGGTATATTTCAGAGCGTACTGAAACGACTGATTGCTGTTAGCACCTAACTCGCCGGGGGCTGCCTCAATATTCTGATCTTGCAATGCTGCATTTACCTCACTCGGAGTGATGTTATACGATTTCATTACATCTGGTTTCAACCACACGCGCATGGTGTAATCTTTTGATCCATACACGCTGGCATCGCCCACCCCCATTACACGTTTAATTTGTGGAAGGATGTTGATGTTTACATAATTCTGCATAAATTTATCATCATAATCCGGATTTGTTGATTTTAGCATAATCATTAAAACCGTACTACTTTGTTGCTTCTGAACCGTCACACCATTTCTGGTTACTTCCGATGGAAGCAAAGCAGATGCCTGCGAAACACGGTTTTGCACATTTACTGCAGCCATATCAGGATTTATCCCTTGTTTGAAATAAACATTAATGGAAGCTGAACCTCCATTAGCAGCAGAAGATGTCATGTAGGTCATCCCTTCTACTCCATTTATTTGCTCTTCCAGCGGTACAATTACACTTTTCAGTACTGCGTCAGCATTTGCACCACTGTAATTGGTAGACACCTTTACAGTAGGCGGAGCAATATTGGGGTATTGTTCAATCGGTAATGTGAAAATTCCGATAATCCCCAACACCACGAAAAGAACGGAAATAACCGTTGATAAAACGGGTCTTTCTATAAAAGTTTTTAGCATTTTCTTCTATTTGATTTGAGTAAGTAATAAAAAATAATTACTGAAATGTTATTGTGAAATAACATTCAGAGAATAAGACTTGTAACTCGTAACTAAATACTCGTAACTACTTAATCTACTTTTGTTCTTTGATTTTTTGACCGTTCGACAAAGTGGCAATACCATCAGTAACAATTTTGTCACCTACAGACAAACCCTCTGTTACAACATAAGCCTGACCATCAGGAGTTGTTTTTACACTAACTACTTTCTGAATCACCGAATCGCCCTGGAATTTGTAAACCAGCACTTTGTCCTGTTGAGCAAAAGTTGCCTTCTGCGGAATGACAATTGCATTTTTATGTTCGGATGGAATTACAACTTTAGCACTGGAACCGCTTCGCAATAATCCATGTTTATTAGAAAACGAAGCTCTAAAGTTTACAGCTCCCGATGTTGCATCAACCACACCCGAAATAGTTTCGATCCGTCCGGTTTGTTCATATTGGGTTCCATCAGACAGCAACAACCTGACAGCAGGCATATGTTTAATTTTTTCTGCTTGCGTACTTCCTTTGAATTCTTTTAGGAGTTCCAACAGATCTTTTTCATTTACTGAGAAATAGGCAACAACTTTCGATATATTAGAAACTGTTGTCAAAACAGTAGTATTAGTTACTAAACTTCCCTGACGAAATGACAATGTACCGACAACACCATCTACAGGACTGGTGACAGTTGCCCAATTCAACGTTGCTTTGGCCTGATCAAGAGTTGCTTTGGCAGAAGCCAGAGTATTTTGGTAAGCTGATAATTTCACATCGCTGATAATTCCCTTTTCTGCCAGCGGACGCATGCGTTCCACGTCCAGTTTAGCTGTATTGTAGTTTGCCTTGGCGTTTTCAATCATCTGAACCGATGACGGAGAGTTGATTTTAAACAAAGGCTGACCTTTTCTTACTACTGCACCTTCATCTACAAAGATTTTATCGATATACCCTTCCACACGGGCTTTTATATCAATGTCCTGTTCACCTTTCAAAACCGCAGGATAAACCGCTTGGAGTTCTACATCGCTGGTAGAAATAACTGCAACAGGAAAAGCTTTTACCTGATCTGCAGCAGTGGTTTGAGCTTGTTTGTTTTTACACGAAGTAATAAACAACAGGAGCAACACACTCCCCAATAAAAATTTTCTCATTTTCATACAATTACTATTTTTTAATACACACTTATCATATTTATTCTCAATACATATCAATTTTTCAATCCTTCACAGAGGTAAATAATTTATCCGATTCAATCTTCAAATGATCTACTACTTTGTAAAAAGTCTTCATATCATCGATGGATAATCCTTCCTGAAGCTCATCATTCAGCTTCAATTCAATTTTTCGATAGTCAGCAATAAGCTGCTCTGCTTTGGCGGTAACAAATAATTTATTCTTTCTTCTGTCATTTTGATCTACGACTCTGCAAACAAGATCTTTATTCTGTAAAATATCTATCATCCTTAATATTGATGATTTATCCTTACCCATTTTTTCTGCAATATCTCTCAGAATTACTTCATCTTTCTCCTCATATATTGCAAAAAGCAACCCAAACTGACCCATCGTGAGTTTAATACCTGTTTGTTCGTTAGCCCTGATTTCCAACACCCGAAACATCGCCTTTAACATTCCAACCACGACCATGCCTAAAGGTGCATTTGAAGTTTCCATATTCAGTTATATTTTTTGCAAAGGTATATGCAATAATTGGTGCGTGCAACCAATTAAAACAATTTAACATTTTGATTTTCGGATTAATTTAATCGTATATTTATCTGAATAAACCTTTTAGACATAAAAAAGTTTTTAAAGAGACCATTATTTCAAAACAAACATACAAATGTAGCTCCACCCAAGAAGATTCAATTTTAAAAAAAACATAAGTAGAGGCTAAAATATAATGTCGCATTTTTTAGACATTACTTAAGTAATTGACTGAATATAATGTACCATTCTAATTTTTAAAAAACAATACTATTTAACATCCACTTTAAGGGCTTGGGGGTGTAAAATACAGTTTAAAACCGCCCCTAAATTCCCTGAAAGAGACTTGAAATTTCAACCGTATCGTCTAACAATTTTTTGAAAAATAGGACATTATTTAATTCCTACTACTTATATGATAATTGAAGAGCCGTTTTCGGGATAAAATTCCGGAAACGGCTCTATTTGTATAAAGTAATCTGTATTTTAATCAAGGATAAAAAAAACTATTTTTTCACTACATAATCGCTCCACAAACTATCGACCTGATAATCTGCCACAACCAGCGTGGATTGTTGATAAGAAAAATGGCTTATCAAAGTCGTAATTTCCTGACGAAGCATAGATGCTGCATTATCAATCAAATCTGATCTAAAACCAGCGTCTCCCATTTTAAGAACTAGATCCATCGAAACTATTCGACTCATAATCCGTCCTAGTTCTACCAGTTTACGCTGTGGCATTTGTATATCTATTTCAAAGCTAAGCAACTCTTTAAGATAATTAGCTGCATTCTCCGTCAGTCTATGTCCCTGAAGGTATAAGTACAATCCTGTTTCTTTAGCATTCTTCATCAGTTTCACCAGTGTTTCGCCTATCTGAGCATACAAAATATCGTTTGAGCCTTCAAATATCTGAAACGGACGACTATCCACCGTACCACGACCGGCTATGTGATTCAGTTTATATCCTTTTGCTCCGACTAATGTGAGCAAAGTTTGCGATGAATCCTGCATCATATCCGTAGTAACGGTTTTAATGATATTAGCCTCCAAACCCAGCGGAGTCAAATCATTTTCTATGCCCGCTACCCCCGAACTATGTTTACAAAAAGCCGAAACTACAGTAAAATTGGCTTGCAGACGGGCTAAATGTTGCTGAACCTGATCATACGAAAACAGACTTTTTCCACCAATCATTCTAGCCTGACAATGAGCTATAGCCTCATCAAGCATTCGTTTTATGAATCCCATTCCCATACCGGGAAAATGCAATCTGCTTCGGTGCAGTAAATCCAGCATAAGTTGAACTCCAGTTGTCTGTGGTATGAGTTTCTGTACTTTAGGTATTTTTACATCCACATTATTTCGACCGTAAGGAATCTGATAAAGACCCAGATTTTCAAAATATTCTTCCACCACAATTTTTTGCTCAGGTTGCGTATTGTCACAAACAAAAAAATCAATATCCCGCTGAAGTCCGCCTTGTTCGGTTTGTTTTCTGGCTGAAAGCAACCAATAATCCGCTTGTCCGGTTAGTCCTGCCCAATGCTTTGTACCTTTCAGGTGAAAATGATCAGCGTCTTCTTTGTAGAATGTTTGCATATTTAAGGCATCGCTCCCAAATCCCAATTCGGTAATCATAAGCCCACCCATATTCTGCTTTTGTAGAAAGCGGCCGAAGACTTCGGGTTTAGCGCAGTCCTGGCCATATTTGGCAAAAGGTTGGAGAAAAAGGGCACTATTGATCCCTAAAGTAAGAGACAAGGCCAGCGATTCGTACGAAGCAGTTGACAGAAGTTCAAGACTTTCATGCACTTTACCGCCACGGCCGCCGTATTCTGTGGGGATAGCAACCGACAAAGGGTTACAGTCCATTATTTTACTCAATACTTCTGTTGGAATTCCACGGGTTATACCCATTTTATCTATATCATTCTCGTCGTGAAAGACCTTTTTCAGAGTATCTTTAAAATGTTGAATGAATAACTCGAATGGCTGAACTGCCTCTCCCTTTTCAACGGGAGAGACTGATTTACTTGAAGTTGTGATTTGAGATTGTTGCATAATTTGTAATTATATTTATTTCATTTTTGTAATGTGCAGAGCATACACTTGTTTAAAACAAGTAAAACCTTCAAATGTTTTGATTTACAATAAATTATCTTTCTATTTTCAGTATATTAGCGTTTTAGCCCGAAACTGAAAGTGCATTAAACAATAAAAATGAAAGTTTCATACCTCAAAAAGAAACTGAATAAACGGGTCATAAGAATCGATATATCTACCATCTGATATCCGAAAAATTGATAATTATACCGGAATATGCCATACTACGTCCCACATTGTCTATCTTTGTATCCAAACAAAATCTCCCAATTCACCAATCCTATGCCTGAGCAAAAAAAAGAACACCCTGCCGAAAAGGTCGTACTACATCACCGAAACAAACACAGAGAAAGATATGATTTTGATAAACTGATTGTTGCCTGTCCCGAGTTGGCTAAATACGTTAAACTCAATCAATACAACGATCAATCCATTGATTTTGCCAACCCGAAAGCCATCAAGTGGCTGAACAAGGCATTATTAAAGCACTTTTATGGTATAGACTATTGGGATATCCCTACGGATTATTTGTGCCCTCCCATACCCGGACGGGCTGATTACATCCATCATGCCGCCGATTTGTTGGCTGCCAGCAACGATGGACATATTCCTACCGGATCAAAAATAAAATGTATGGATATTGGTGTGGGCGCCAGTTGTGTATTCCCTATTGTAGGATATAAAGAGTATGGCTGGACATTCATTGGTTCGGATACTGATGTAAAAGCATTGGAATCAGCAGTTAAAATAATAAACTACAATCATTTCCTGCAAAAGAATGTAGACCTGCGTCTTCAGGAGAATCCTAAAGATATTTTCCACGGAATAATGGAGCGCAACGAACCCGTTGACATAACCATTTGCAATCCGCCTTTTCATGCATCGGCCGAAGAAGCGCAGGAAGGCACGCTTAGAAAACTAAGCAGCCTAAACCATAAAAAAATTACAACACCTGTACTGAACTTTGGTGGTCAGAGTAATGAGTTGTGGTGTGAAGGTGGTGAAGGAAGATTTGTGCGCGATATGATTCGTCAAAGTAAGCAATTTGGCTCAAACTGCTTTTGGTTCACTACACAAATCTCCAAACAATCGCATCTGCCCGGAATTTACGAAGCGCTGAAACATGCAGGTGCGTTGGAGGTGAAAACCATTTCAATGACCCAGGGAACTAAAGTGAGCAGAATAGTGGCATGGACATTTTTGAAAAAAGATCAACAAAACGGTTGGAGAAGCACGCGTTGGAATGTATTGTAAATGTATAGTTGTGACTAATCCATAAACTTAAAAAAGACTTCATAAAAAAGCGGAAGAAATGAGTTCTTCTGCTTTTTTTATACAAATAATTATTCAATCTTTGTAATCGGAAGTAGATTTCAACTTATGCAATCATCTCAATCTTATGAAGTTTTTTGCTACCTCACTCATCCGACAGCTCGATCAATACACTATAGAACACGAATCCATTAGCTCTATAGACTTGATGGAGCGCGCTGCTGACAAGCTTTATCAGCAATTTATCGGTCACTACTCTCATTTGCAACCTGTATGCATTATAGCCGGACAAGGCAATAACGCTGGAGATGCGTTGGCGCTGAGTAGAAAATTATTGCATGCAGGATACACTGTATCAGTAGTTTTAATCAACCCAACGACTTTATCGCCCGATTGTGAAACCAACAAACAACGCCTGCTCGACGAATTTCCTACAGCGCTTAACACGCTTCAACAACAATTCATATCTCCAACGATTTCAGCCGACACAATAATAATTGATGGACTTTTCGGTTCCGGCCTCAGCAGACCGTTGACAGGAATTTTTGCAGAAACAGTTAACTGGATTAATCAATCCGGCTGTGAAGTGGTAGCCATAGACATTCCGTCGGGCTTGCAGGGCGAAGAAAATTTACAGGACAGTAAACTCCTAATCGTAAAAGCCACCATCACTTACACTTTACAGTTTCCAAAATTGGCTTTTTTATTGCCTGAAAATGCAGATTTTGTTGGCAAATGGGAAATAATCGACATAGGAATTCACCCAAAAGTTATAGCGCAAACGGCTAGTAATTATTCTTATCTCGAGCAAGAAGATATAAGAAATCAAATTAAGAAGCGATCAAAATTTTCTCACAAAGGTTCGTTCGGTCATGCGCTAATTATAGCCGGCAATAACGGAATGGCAGGAGCATCGGTACTGGCAGCAAAAGCCGCCCTCAGAAGCGGTGCAGGGTTGGTTACCGTTTTCGGGCCGGAATGCAACCGGATTATTGTTCAAACAGCTATTCCTGAAGCAATTTTCAAAACAACACTAACCGCAACAGCAAACTACAATGTCATTGCCATAGGTCCCGGAATAGGAACACAAGCAGAAAATGCTGAAATTCTAAAAGATATTCTGTCTCAAATAAATAAGTCATGCATTCTGGATGCTGATGCTTTAAACATTATCAGTCAGCAAAATGATTTACTAAAGTTAGTGCCCGAGAACTCAATCATAACACCTCATCCAAAAGAGTTCGACCGACTATTCGGAATCAGCGATTCAACCATCCAACGGATATTAAAAGCACAGGAAAAGGCAAAAAAACACAAGATATACATAATACTCAAAGGCGCTCACACATTAATCGCGACGCCTTCCGGGCAGTTGATTTTCAACAGTACAGGAAATCCGGGAATGTCAACTGCCGGATCGGGCGATGTATTGACAGGTATATTAGCAGGTCTGTTGGCTCAGGGTTATTCGGCAGAAGAGACTGCTACGACTGGCGTATATCTTCATGGTCGTGCAGGTGATATAGCTTTGGAACGCGAATCGGAAGAATCGCTTATTGCAGGAGATATTATCAGCTGTTTAGGAAAAGCGTTTAAATCGCTCAAAGATTGATTTCTTTCAGTCATACATTTTCATTATACAACAAATCATACATGCACGGAAGCAAATTTTACCTTTTTTTGTCCTTGTTTTTTCTATACTTTTTACACCCGGTAGCAGGTCAGCAACATTTTACCATAAGCGGCTACATTAGAGATGCAAAAACAGGAGAAGATATAATCGGTGCAAATGTAACAATCAAAGAATTGCCGGGAAAAGGCTCATCTACAAATACCTATGGATATTATTCTATCACCTTGCCTGCCGGTCATTATCAAATTTCAACTCAATATGTAGGTTATACGCCACAAAACAAAGATATTAACCTGAATAAATCTCAGAAACTGGACTTCCTGCTTACAGAGCAGGTCAACGAGTTGAGCGAAGTGGTAGTGTCATCGCAACGTAAAAATGAGAATATCACCAAACTCGAAATGGGTGCACAAAAACTCGACACGAAAGATTTAAAGAATATTCCAGTATTGTTTGGCGAAAAAGACGTATTAAAAACCATTCAACTATTACCCG
>Ga0302211_10000233_pt1 | contig 22491 bp, 37 predicted proteins | sample II_Fen_E3_3_FD_200234 | JGI IMG/M metagenome (GOLD analysis project Ga0302211, IMG submission 200234) | Peat permafrost microbial communities from Stordalen Mire near Abisko, Sweden - II_Fen_E3_3 | ecosystem: Environmental > Terrestrial > Soil > Wetlands > Permafrost | place: Sweden: Abisko... | reverse complement strand
TGCTTACTTTTATTACTACCAATAACGGAACCACGTGGATTGGCAGTGTAAATGGTGGTGATATAGCATGATAGGTAGACGTATGGGGTGCAGAGCACTAATTAGATATATCCAAGCAAAATTCACACGGGCAAGTATAGCGTATAAAAGTGATGGTACCTCGGTAGCAGTAGGGGTACCAAGATTTGAGAGCATGACAGGGGTTCCCAATATCGTAAGTAATGGTGATTTTCATGCCGGGTTGACCGGTTGGACTAATACGGGCTCAACTGTAGCGGCAAGTAATGGTGAGGGTATATCTATGGCAACCGCAATATATGGCGGATTATCATATATTACTATGTCCTCTGCCGCATCAGTTAAAGGGCATAAATTATATGCTTCTTGCTATTTTAAAACGGATAATGCTAATAATTTTATGTGTTTTTTAAATGACGGGACAGTACAGCAAGTAGTACACCATCCAACTAATGATAATACCTACAAGTATCTTTCTGCGCTAGCTACAATATCAGTCAATGCGACCGCCCTGTATAGTAAGACACAGGATAGTCGGACCGCGGATTGGACTGAATGTAGGATAAAAAATTTAATTACTATTGATTTAACTGCCCAATATGGAGCAGGAAATGAACCGACAAAAGCGCAATGCGACGTTTTATTTGCCACTTGGTATAATATGGGGTTGAAAATTGAAGCAGGAGTAACTAACTATGCAAATTTAGCTAATGCATTAACTTATGCGGGTGGTATTTTAGATACGAATTTAGCATCATATTACAGTATTTTGGGGAATAGAATAACTGCATCCGGACAACCTTTAAACAGTAAAATTCCGGGCTGGAAAGTAGCAGTAACACAGAACACTGTGGTGACTATTAGAGGGTACACGAACGCGACTGACATAGGAATATATTGGCAGGGATACGACAGCAGTAACAATCTAGTATTTAGCCAATTAAGTATTACTGCTACTTTAAATAACGTTTATTTTTATAAGCAAATAACGACGGGGGCATACCCAACATTGGCTTATATAAATGTTGGTATCGGGTGTATTCACCTTTCCGCATATTATATGGAGTTCATTCAAACGGAATTAAATCCATATCCTACATCTTTTATTACTGGTGTTCGGGGGGTAGAATCACTAACTGTACCCACAAATGCAGTAGATCTCAATGCATGTACATTTGAGTTTGATTGCTCTATTTTAAAATCCCCGACGAATAATAATAATATTTTGAGCGTAGGCAACTATTATACGTCCAATAGTTTTGTGTTTGGTACATATATCGCTTCGGGTAAGTTTGTACTATACATTAAGGGGTCAACTAATAGTGGTTGGAGCGCATCCTCTATTTCACACGATGCGCCAATAGTAGGACAAACCTATAGAATAGCAATAACCATAACCATATCTAACGCCAATACGTTTGCATGGTATGTAAACGGGGCATTACAACAAAAGACTACTATTACTGATACATTTACAGTACTTAATAATTGTATTTTTGGTGGGAATCAAGCAGGGGCTTCTAATTTTATGGCCTCAAATATTCGCATATCGAATATTGCGCGTACCGATGCGGAACTTGCCAACACCGGCCCTTTAACTGCTGATGCCAACACAACCTATTTTGCTCCACTTACAAGCAACCTAAACGCTATATTAAGGAGGACGTGATGACACAGACACAATATACATATAATAATGTTATTTACACCGATTTTTACGCGGTACGTGCGTTATTCCCTCATGTGTCGTGGGGAGACAACGTAACTGATGCCGATTTATCAATGTTTGGGATAACAAAATCCGAGGTAGAGATAGTAGAGCCGGTCATTACATACGCAATATACTGCTATGTAGCATCGAGTTCACCAACAACTGTCCCGTCAACAACCACATACACTCCGGGCACTAACGAGGTATTAATGGCAACTGCCCAGACAGATGGCACACAGGTAGCAAAAGAGGACGGCACTTGGGTAACTCCACCATCTACATACACAGTGTACAAATGCGTTGATGGCAAGCTTGCAATTGATGTAGATGCAACGGTAAGTGCTATTAATGACGATTACAAAAAACAATACCGGTATTTAAACATTGAATCGTTTGGCGCGGACATGAGCCTAATAAATGGCGTGTTAACCACGGAACAGCACGCCACAAATGTTGCGGGCATAGCCGATGATTTTAAAAATCTTGCCGCGCAATTAAAAACAGAACAGGAGGTGGCGTTAAATGGCTAAGATTGTGATTACTAGACGATGTCCGATGTGTGGTACAACAATGACCGCACAAGAAAATGGTACCTATATTTGCCCTAACCCCAATTGCGAATGTGTAACGCAAAAAGAATACCATGATATCGAGGACGCTGAAAATCAGATAAAGGGGTGATGGTATGGTGCAAAATTTCAAATATTTTTTAATGGCCATACCTATTTTAGCTATTTTGATAAGTCTGTTGTGCGCAGGGTCATATACATGGGGCGTAACCAACCGTCGCACCAACATCACGATAAAATACGAAAATGCGCAGCAAGACGTATACCAACCACTCAAAGACGCGGGCGTCGAATTATCAGATGACCAAAAGCACGATTTCGAAAATGCGATAAAGAAAAACCACCGTACATTGGGGTTTTAAGAAAGGAGGCGTCCGATGGGATTCGCTGAATTTATGGAGGTTTTAGGGCTACTACTATCTCTCGCGGCGGTAATGGCGGCAGTGCTTAAATACTTCGCGGAAGAGGTATATGTAAAACCCATGATAAAATTGCAATCGACCGTGGACGGTCTAGCACAGCAAACGACAAAAGAGTGGCGCAGTGTCGATCGCCAATTGGCGGAGCAACAAAACTCACTAAAAAGTGAGCACCACCGGCTCGACGATTTTTCCCGACGCGTTGACGGTATCGATGTGCGCATAAACAGCCTAGAAAAAATTGTGGACTTTAGGGGGAGGAGGTGATCCAATCTAACGCCAAAAAACGAGAGGAGAGGATACCTTGATTGACCGCATAAAAAGGCACATGTTAGACATTATCGCGGGGGCGTTTTTATTATTATTTTTGTTTTGGGCGATTGGCTACTTTGCCAACGCCCTGTATGGTATGAGATTCGATTTGAAAAGTTGTTGGGACGGATTTACCACGCTTAGCGGTGCGGGATTTTTGGCGTCGGTAAAGTATATTATGGACAGCTGCAAAAATAGCGACGCGGGTGTAAATCCGTACGCGAGTAAAAAATAGGGGGCATACACATGACACGAGATCAACTGGCGCACGAGATAGCCTTAGGGCTTATTAATACACACGTAGAGGGCGGATATGATGCGGTTAGTTGTAGTACAAATGGCGATTATCCATCTTTGGGATGTAGTCAATGGGAGGGTCCGAGAGGGGATGATCTGCTTAGCCGGATACCTGGGGGCGACGCCTACGCGGGCCGTAGATACAGCGAATTAGACAATTGTAATGCCCTAGATGGATTATCTGATCTCCTGGCCAGCGATGCGGGTGTCGCCGCGCAACGAGAAAAATTAGCGGAAGATTGCCTGCGCTATGTGGATTTGATGCAGACCGTCTCGACGTTAGATACAAGTCGTGGGTTGATGTACTGCGCAATGTGGTGCCCGACGAGTGAGAGTACAGTACACGTATTTACGCAAAATCGCGAAAATCGCGGGTTTGACTTGCGTGATTTATCCGTGTTGCGCGATGTGTTTTATAATGAGTACGCTCATGCGGCGGGTTGTGACAATTACGCGGAGAGTTACCAAAACAGAGCGATTACTACATATGATTATGTAGCAAATTTAGATTTAAGTCAGTACGGCGAGTAGGAGGTATATAAATGGATTTTTTAACAAAGATAAAAGATAATGCTTTTACAATTATCCTGGGGGTATCAATGATCGGGATTGCGGGGGGCACTATCTTTAAAGAATTTGTAATAGTGTGGGGTTGTGCCTTTATTCTCATCGCCGCAACGACCGCCTTTTTTATATACGCACTTAGCAAAACCGATATCGGATAGGAGGTATATAAATGGATTGGATAAAGCAAAATAAGATATGGATTATCTGCGCGACCGTTGTCGTTATAGTAGCAGCGGTAGGGTACTTATATTGGTCGAGTGTAAAAACGCAGCAAGGGGCGGCCACTACGATGCAGTACGAGGATACTACGGACCCCGCGGCGCTAAAACCTAAATTGGGGGTATCCGCACAAGAGGCGGGGGAAATCGCAACGAAAATTGTCGCTGCGCAACAGGGCGGTACTTCCCGCCGCGCGACATACTACATAACCTCCCCAAACGTGCAACAGGCGGCTACGGATACCACAAAAGCGATAAATAATAACGATCCCGCGTTGCCCATGGCGGCCGTTGAAAAAACAGATCGCACGGTAGTAACAGCGGATACGGACAAACAAAAAGTAGACGTATATAAGATAAATCTGCGTAATAACCACAAATTAAAAGCCGGGGTAACGGTAGCGGATAGCAAGGCATATCCGACAATAGCCTATCAAGCGGGCCGGGTAGAGGTGGCAGTATTGACCGATGGGCGCGGCGTACAAGGTGGTACGGTACTATACACCGTCAAAGAGTGGTGATAACATATTTTTATGATGGGCGGATAAAACCGCCCTTATTTTTTATGCCCGAAAATTGGTAATTGTATCACTAATAGCATTGACAAAATATCACTATTCGTGATATAATAAGGCATAAGATAAATCAAACAAACAAAAGGAGTTGTTCAAAAATGGAAAAATTATCATTTAAATTAGTACTCGGGAAATATGAAACAAATGGCGTAAAATTGGGGATTTGGTTAAAATCGGAACAAGGGCGCGCACGAGAACGTACCTTGACGGAAGAAGAAGTAGTGGTCGCGGTAAACCGCTTGACCTCATACCTCGATAATATCGGGGTGTGTAAAAAAAATCGCCAAGGGTGCGTAGTCCGGTTAGATCCTAATGCACAACATTTCGCGAAATGCTACAAAGGTATCCCCGAATCCACGCATTTATGGGTAACATTTACGCAGGCCGGAAGTCCGGTTATTAGCGGATTACGTCGGGGAAGATGTAAGGAAAGTGGTTTCGATATTACTTTCAGCGAATCCGCTAAAACGGATATTATATTATATGCTAGTAAAGGTAAAATGTGATATAATATATTCGACAGTACCGCCCACGCCTCTCGATGATGCGCACCGGGGGCGGTCTTTTTTTTTGTCACCGAAGTCGATTTCGGGGACAAAACCTAGATATTTTTTATGGATAGAAGTTAAACTGATTGCCCAATTAGTATTGACAAAGTATCACTATTAGTGATATAATAAGTTGTAAGATAAATCAAAAAGGAGATGTTAAAAATGTTGGATTTAAAAAGAGAAATAGATAGACAGCTAGAGAAAAAAGCCATGAAATTTGGCATAATGGGAAATGAGGACCTAACCATCACACTGTTTGTCGCGGAAGAAGATCTGCCGCAGTTAGTAAAAATCTCGAAAAGTTATGCCGAGGTTGAAGACCTTGGTAATGGCGAATACGCCGTTACCAGTAAAAAGAAAAAACATGGTTGACTAATATCGTCATTTGTGATATTGTGAAATCTAAAGGAGGTGGTTAGATGCGTGAATATCTAAAAATTCTGCGTGTAAACGCAGGGCTTTCCCAACAAAGCGCCGCGGAATTGCTGGGGATTAGCCAAAATTATCTGTCGGAGATAGAAAACGATAACCGACAGATGAACATACGATTAAAGTTATTGAAAGATTTTTCGAGGGTGTATGGAGTTCCCCTTGGGGACTTAATATCTAATGAAACGCGAGAGGAGGTGCACCCTTGACAGGTAAAGTTACTTGTGCGGTATGTGGCAGATTGATTGACAAAAATGCCACGTGTAAAATGTACTCGGTAGCCGCCCAGTTAGTGGTCGATTGCTGCCCGTACCCCGCGACATGTTCGCAAAAACTAAATGCTAAGTACCGCCATATCCAGGCGGCATGTTCGAAAAAATAAAAAGGCGGGTGTGATTATGGTAATTATATATGCGTATATCATATGCGGGGCACTTATGTGCGTGTATATGATATACGACACTATTAGAAATATGGATAATCAATTTGATAAAATAGACGAGGAGGCGGGGTGGAGTGAATAGTTATTACATACCGTATTGGGTTAATGCCGCATACCATCAACGGTGGCAACCAAAACGAAAAAAATCAAAAGATTGGGATATTATTGGCTTGGCTTGTCTCGCGGTGATCGATGTTATCGGGTTAATATTATTTTTAGGATAGGGGGCGTTGGCCAACATGGGTAGATGCCATGGGCCATTGCACGCCAGATGTCAAAGAATGGATGATTTCGGCGTTAAAAACGCACGGAATCGACATAGAAAAATCCGCACCGGCGGTAACCAGTGCGGACTAGTAAAACATTATGCACCATAATTATATCACAAAAAGGGGGAGCGGTAAAAATGATTAAAATTAAGTACGAAAAAATAATGGATCGGGGCGATAAATTAGTAAAATTTATCGGATTCGAGGGGCCAACGGAAAATGAAGTGCCTTTGGAATATCTTAGATTTAAACCAGTCGCGTATATGACGCGATTGCAAGGTAATAAAGAGGATAGTTTATACATCCGCGCAGCCGGAGTGCTGCAATACTTGTCCGTAGGAGATACAATAGGTACGACCTATTTTAAAGATATTATTAAATATCTTTGCGCCGCGGAAAAACGGCTAGACGAGATCAATAAGCGCATTGAGGAGGATACCAAATCGTGGGTAGGGACACACGACGTGACAATATCTAGCGATATATCGATAGATATATGATTGACCCACAAACAAAAATTAAACGAAAGGGGGTGGGGCCTTTGCATATGCCACGGCACCTCATATAACATAGACACCCACAAACAAAAATTATTGGAGGAATGTAAAATGATAAGAATTATTATCGAAGCAGAATCGGCGTCTTTAGCAAGACAGGAAATGATTGATCTTTTAAAACAGGGAACTGCACCGCAGGAATTGGTACATATTGATCCTGCGGGCGAAGAAACCACGGGAGAGGATACAAAACCGGACGCGCCGAAATCAAAACGCAGCCACAAAGCAAAATCCGCCGCCGTCGATATCGCGAATGACGCCGAAGTGAAACTGGGACAGAGCCCGTTTGGGAAAGCGGAATCAAAACTTGAAGGAAAGACGCCCTCGCTAGAAGAGATCCGGCCGATGATTAAAAAATTCGTTGATACCGCGGAAGAAGGACGTAACAAAATCGTGGCATTTTTTACCGCGCACGGGGTACATAAAGTTACCGAATTAGACCCCGCGGCCTATCCCGAATTACTGGATCTGATAAAATGAGTGCCGAACATGCGGTATTAAGCGCATCGGGGGCGCATCAATGGCTCAACTGCCCCCCCAGCGTCCGTTTTGCCGAATCTCTCGGCATTGAGGATAAAAGCAGTGTGTACGCCGAAGAGGGCACCAAGGCGCATGCGCTAGCGGAGATAGTTTTAAGAGATGCCGCGGGGCATTTTGCTTGCGTTGGCGTGGAGGAATACGAAGAGCTGTATGGTCTAGCGCCATACGAAAAAGACATGATGGAGTATGTCTCTCTTTATGTAGATACCTGTATAGAAAAGTTAAACGCCGCGAGAAAAATATCGATGGACGCAGCGGCCATGATCGAGGAGCGCTTAGATTTTAGTCAGTGGGTGCCCGGGGGATTTGGTACAGGGGATTGCGTTATTATCACCGATGGGCATATCGAGATTATCGATCTAAAATATGGTAAGGGGGTGCCCGTATCCGCGATTGATAATCCGCAAATGAGATTGTATGCGTTGGGGGCGTATTACAAATACGATATGCTATATGATATACGTTCGGTGCGTACCACTATCGTGCAGCCGCGGTTAGGGAGCATATCAAGTGAGGACCTAACCATCGCCGAATTACTTGTGTGGGCGGAAAAAATAAAGGTGGTCGCTGCGGAGGCCTACGCAGGTGGCGGAGAGTATAAAGCGGGAGACCACTGCATATTCTGTAAAGCCCGATACTGTTGCCGGGAACTCTCGGAGCAGATGCTAACGGTGGCCAAGTACGATTTTAAAGACGGTCCCGAACTGCAAGATTGGGAGGTGGCGGATATACTTAGTATGTCCTCAAAAGTGCAAAAATGGCTAAAAGGGTTGGACGAATATGCTCTCGATATGGCGGTATCAGGTAAAAAGTATTGGCCGGGTTATAAATTAGTGGCCGGTACCGCACGGCGACGATTAACGGATGTCGAAAAGATTGAGGCGGCGTTAACCGCTGCGGGTTATGATAAAAAAGATATCAAAAAACCCGCGGAACTATTAGGGATATCCTCGCTAGAAAGTATCTGCGGGAAAAAGAGTTTTAACGAAATCGTCGGAGAATACGTCGAAAAGCCCCCGGGAAAACCGGTGTTAGTGCCCGAAAATGATAAACGTCCGGTTTTAAAAATAGAACTGGCAAACGCGGATGATTTTTTAGATGATTTATTATAATACGAAAAGAGGTTTTTTAAATGGCAAATGAGGAATTTAATACTAAGATCGTAACCGGGCTTGTACGCTTGGCGTACTGCAACGTGTGGGAGCCCAAAGAGGATTTGCGCGGGGAGAAAAAATTTAGTACCGTATTGCTGATTGATAAAAAAGACAAGGCCACCCTTATCAATATTAAACGGGCGATGGATGCGGTAAAAGCGGACCCAAAGTCAATGACAAAATGGGGGACCGCAAAGGGCCTATTTATCCCTTTGCGGGATGGGGACGAGGAAGACGGATATTGTGAAATGGAAGAATTTCAAGGGCGCTATTTCCTAAATTGCAAAAATACCAGGAAACCGAAACTGCTAACAAAATCCAAACAAGAAGTCGTAGACGACGATTTGTTTTACAGTGGGTGTTACGCTCAAGCGATCGTAAATCTGTTTGCTTACAATAACCAGAGCAAAGGCATTGGCGTATCTTTATTGGGGCTGCGGTTTATAAAAGATGGGGAAAAATTAGCGGGGATGACTGCTTCCGCCGATGATTTTCAGGATGGAATGATCGATAAAGCCGATCTTGTCGATGACGACGATATCTATTAAATGCGTACGCTGGGGATTGATTTAGAAACGTACAGCGATGTACCGATAGCGTATGGGGTTTATCGGTACATCGAAACCCCGGTTTTTGCGATACAGTTGTTAGGATACGCGTTTGACGATGACCCGGTTAGAGTGGTCGATTTGGCGCAGGGCGAGCCCTTTCCGCGCGAGGTGGCGGATGCGCTCCACAATCCATTTGTATTAAAAACCGCTTATAACGCGGGTTTTGAAATGACGGTTTTGGGTAAATATTTTCCGAAAATGCGCCGGACGTCGTGGGAGTGCACCAGTGTATTGGCGTTGTATAATTCGCTGCCTAATAATCTAGCCGGAGTAGCCGCGGTACTTAATCTTGGCGACGATAAGCAAAAAGATAGGCGCGGTAAAGCACTGATACAGTATTTTGCCAAACCTTGTACCCCGACAAATGCTAACGACTGGCGGAGCCAAAATCTGCCTAGCGACGCCCCCGATAAATGGGCGGAATACCTCGAATACAATCGGCAGGATGTCGTCGTAGAGCGGGCAATCCGAGAACGTTTGGTTAGCAACAAACCCCCAAAAATGGAGCGTAAAATTTGGTTGGTGGATCAGCGGATAAACAATAGGGGCATAGCGGTCGATACCAAATTGGTGGAAAACGCGATACGCATGAACGAGATAACCACTACCGCGCTATCGGAGCAATTGCAGGCGCTAACGGATTTAGATAACCCGAACAGTTCATTGCAGTTTAGCGATTGGTTGGAAAGACGGTTGGGAGAAACCATCGAAAGCGTGGATAAGGCGCACATAAAGGACCTGCTAAACCGTCGGGACCTGCCAAAAGACGTCGAAAAGGTGCTGCGGGTAAAACAACTGACTGGTAAAACCAGCGTTAAAAAATACCTAGCCATGAAAAACGCGCACTGCGCGGATGGGCGGATACGAGGAATGACTATGTTTTACGGTGCTAATCGCACAGGACGGTGGGCCGGTAGGATTGTACAATTACAAAATCTGCCTAAGAATAAAATGCCCGATTTAGACACCGCAAGACAAATCGTCGCCGATGACGATCTAGATTTACTAAACCTGCTATATGATAATGTATCCGACGTGCTCTCCCAATTAATACGCACTGCTCTCGTGGCGCGTGATGGATACAGGTTGATTGTAGCCGACTACTCCGCTATCGAGGCGCGGGTTATCGCGTGGCTGGCTAATGAGACATGGCGACAAGAGGTTTTTGCTACGACCGGTAAGATATATGAGGCCTCGGCGGCTCAAATGTTCCACGTCCCTGAAAATACGATTTGCCATGGCGGTGCCAATTACGCACTGCGGGCAAAAGGTAAAGTCGCCGAGTTGGCCTTGGGATTTGGTGGCGGAACCCGCGCTCTCGAAACCATGGGCGCGCTGGAAATGGGGTTGACCGAAGCCGAGTTACCGGATATCGTGGACAAGTGGCGGCAAGCATCGCCTAACATCGTCGATCTGTGGCGGAATGTCAATGATGCGGCAATTAAATGCGTAAAAACCGGGGAGCGTCAGGACGTGCCGGGGACTGCCATATATTTTTATCGGGCGCATGGGGCGATGTACATCATGCTGCCGAGTGGCCGGTCGCTATGCTACATCAAACCGAACCTTGGCAAAAATAGGTTTGGCGGGGTGTCCGTCACTCATATGGGTATGATGCAGGATACGGGGGGATCGTCAAAAAAATGGCTGCGCCTTGAAACCTACGGCGGCAAATTAGTAGAAAATATTGTACAGGCAGTAGCGCGGGATTGTCTAGCTTGGGCGATGTATCGACTGGACGAACAAAAATATACGATCTGCGCCCATGTCCATGACGAGGTTATTATCGAGGAGCCGATCGACGGAAGATCACTCGACGAGGTAATTAAAATCATGTGTCAAAAAGAATCTTGGAATTCGGGGCTCTTATTAAATGCCGCGGGTTTTGAAACGCGGCATTACATGAAAGATTAGGGGGTTAGGATATGTCTACATTACGAGACAGCAAAGTCGACAACAGGTATGTTTGTAGCAAAGCGTTTTCGGTCACATTAGATCTAACACAAGTCGATGAAATATGTGCGCGCAACAAGACAATCATACCGACGGGTACTATATGGCGTGAGGCTATGCGATTTGGTCTCGACCGCGTCGAGTTAGTGAACGAAGAAAACTATAAAATTTTAGGCATATCAATCAGCGAATTGAGAGAACATTTTAGCCCGTCAAGGGGGTCATCGTATTGATTATGTGGCGGAATGCCCCTTTAAGTATAACGATAATTATTGCGATACTTTTAATGATCGGTGCTCTCTGTTGCCTAAACGATTTAATTGATTTGGTGTCATTTACTTGGGCGTCGGGGACGCTAATCATGACTTTTAAAATGTGGTGATAATATGAAAAAAGACTGCTATAAAATTTCGGTCGCTATCGAAATTCGCGAAGTTTATACCCGATCATTAAAAGTATCCGCAAAAAATGAGGAAGAAGCGAGAGAAAAAGTGCTCCGCCGTTTTCACAATTTACTAGAAAAAGAACGAATAGCGACCATCAGCCCCTCTTGGGTAACCTCGGCGCGTAAATTATAAAATCTAAAGGAGTGGTAATTATGAGTATAGACAAAAGAGCTTTCGAACAACAGATCCAACTAGCCAATGAGGGTTTGGATTTGATATACCCCGAACTTGACGATGCGGAAGATCCAGTTCTTGAAAAAAAATTAAAAGAGGCCCGCGACTATTGCCTGCATATAAAAAACGCCTCGGAGACAATACTCGACCTATTAGCGGATCAGAAAAAACGAAAGAAACCCACACCCGCGGTAAAAAAAGCGGAAGTGCCGGAAGAAGATTTCGAAGAATCCCTATCAGAGGAGTTTGAAAAATCCGCGACGGAAAAAAAGGAAGTGCCGGAAGACGATTTTGAACTCTATTAAAAGGCAGGTGATCGGGTATGCGGGAATTAGCTTTTCATGACACGGGGCCACTGTTTGACGTGGTCCAGGTGCGAGCGGGATATTTTTGCGGAAACGAAATTACCCGTCAATACCATGTACAATGTGGACATGCGTTTTCGTGTGTGTGGCGGGAACGTCGGGCGGGATTTAGTTTTAAATTTGGGGGCGATGATTTTCATTGCCCCAACTGCGGAAAACGTGTGAATACCAGCGAGGATAGATTTTTTATATCCTATAAGGCGATACCCGATGGCGTACCGACGGCTATTACGCTGCGGGTAGTTGAGTATAAGCAATACGTAGACCTCGAAATAAAAAGCGAGATTGTAAAGACCAATAGCAACAGCGATATATTTAAAATGTCGACAATGCGTAAAATGGTGGTCCGGGCGGATCTCGCCGAGCAGCGTATTGTACTAATAGACAAAGACCGTCAAGAGGCACAGATAATTTGTGTAACCGATACCCCTGATTGGCCACTCGATACTCCACTGCGATATCTTAACAATATCGCCCGGATTAATCACAAAGCGCTATGCGATATTGTTATGATTTGGCGCAAAAGTATTGAGGAGAAACTTTATACCAAACTTGGGTATAAAGTAAAATCCATGTATGTGGCGCCCAATACCCGTGAAAAGTATGGAATGTTCGATGGGCAGCTGCGCAATATCTCATGGCGGCTCTCGGCGCCAACAGCGCCAAACTTCGACCGGGTAGCCTGGCACGACGTTTGCCAAAATGATTTAACATTTGCCGATGCGACGTTTACGGCAAAAGAGTATGATGTGCAACAAAAAACAAGAAGGGGCATGGAGTATTTTACTGCGGTGTGTGATGTGTACCAATTGCCAAAAAAACAATCAATGCGCACGGCGCTGCGGCGCGAGGGGATATTTAGCCAGGTCGTCTATTACTACATGCACAAAGTGACAAAAAACCTAGACTACCTATTAGATCTTGGATACCACTATTGCAATGATCGGATTGCACAAACTATATATCCCTCAAAAAACAGGTGGTTGGATTCGCGGGTTATTTTATTTTTAAAAGTGTTGGCCGCAAACTATGGTATCGCTTACGCCCGGCGGGTATTTACTACCGATAAATACTTATCCGATACGGCGCGCATGTACCTGCAGCTAAACCGTAAAAACCGAATCAAACTTTGGCAGCAAAAAGGGCAAAAAAAGGTAAAGCATTTACTCCTACACGACGCTGTAATGATGCTGCATGATCAGGAGATAATCGCCAATGAGGATATACCCAGTACCGATCGGACGAGGCATATGCAGGGGATTATCGGGGATTACGAATTCTACTTGCCAAGACAAACACATGATCTAATCGCAATTAGTACCGATTTAAAAAATTGCGTCAAATCATACGCCCCTCGCGTGGTTAAAGGAGAGTGTATCATCGTAGGCGTGCGGCAACATAAAAATATTGTAGCCTGCATCGAAGTACAGGGCGGCGATGTCCTGCAGGCCAAGTTACGATTTAACGCCTTGGCGTCTAGCGATGAAAAATTTAGTGTGGCCTGCCTTACGTGGATCAAACGCAATCGGCTCAAAATAAATACCCCTGATCTTACTATAGACGAGGCCCCGGCGGCGTGTTATGGATAAGTTGCAGCACGATATAAAAATACAAATAGCTAGTGGCGCCGGCCGCGTGTCGAAGGTCTGGAAAAATAAAGAACTACTATGGTCCGAGTTTGTGGCGGCCATAAAAACCACTACCCGCACCGCCGAAACAATCAAAGAGTACATGGCCATGACACGCGATGACCAATTGCGGACAAAAGACGTAGGCGCTTTTGTCGGTGGGTATCTAAAAAATGGCCGGCGGATTAAACAAAATTTGGTTTGTCGGTCGATCATCACACTAGACGCGGATAATTGCGACGAGGGCGTATACAGTCTACTGGATATTGTATTAGGCGATCATGCGTATGCGGTATATAGCACCCACAAACACACCAAAACTAAACCCCGACTACGGGTAGTCATACCGCTAACTACCGCTATAGATGGCGAGCAATATAGAGCCGTAGGCCTAAAACTCGCCGATGCGGTAGGCATGGACTACTGGGACGGGACAGGATTTGAGCCGGAGCGATTGATGTTTTGGCCATCAACAGCCAAGGACGGCATATTCTATTTTGATTGTACGGATGCACCGATCTTGAACCCGAAAAAAATACTTGATCAGTATATCGACTGGCGCGATTCGTCGTTATGGCCGACACCGACAGGGGCCGATCAGCAGCGACTACGGGCGATAAAAAAGCAAGGGGACCCACTGGCCAAGCCAGGTATCATCGGGGCATTTTGCCGATCCTATTCGATCGATGCCGCGATCGATAAATTTTTGCCGGAGGTTTATACGGACTGCTCTATCGAGGGGAGGTATACGTACGCCGAGGGTACCACTAGCGCGGGGCTTATCGTCTACGATGATAAATTCGCGTATTCGCACCATGGCACGGACCCGATCAGTGGTAAACTTGTCAATGCGTATGATCTCGTGCGGTTACACCTATTTGGCGATCGCGACGAGGACGCGGCACCGGATACGACCGTTACTAAACTGCCATCGACCGCGGCCATGACGGATTTTGTCGTCGCCGATGGCGTGGCCACAAAATTGTTAGATCATGAACGCATCGAATCCGTGCGTAAAGATTTTTCAGACAACGAAATTTTATTACCGGACGATGAAGTTTGGTTGGAAGATTTAGATAGAGACAAAAACACCGGTAAGATATCCGCCACACCAAAAAACGTGATGGCGATCCTGGAAAATGATCCTAACCTAAAAAATAAATTAGGGACTGATCTATTCGCCCATCGGGTCATGATAAAGGGCGCGCTCCCTTGGCAAAAATCAAAACAGTTGCGCGCCTGGTCCGATGCGGACGACGCGGGGTTAAGAAATTATTTAGCCACCGTCTATCAAGTTGTTAACCGTGGCATTATCGGCGATGCACTGATCGAAGTATTCGACCGTCACGGTTATCACCCCGTAAAAGAGTATCTGGATGCCCTGCATTGGGACGGAGTGCCAAGGGTAGACACATTGTATATTGATTACCTTGGCGCGCAAGACACGGCGTATACAAGGGCGGTATCGCGTAAACATCTCGTCGCGGCAGTGGCACGCATCATGCGCCCCGGCGTAAAATTTGATAACGCGCTGATTATGATTGGGCGGCAGGGCGTCGGTAAGACTACCCTGCTTACCGCGCTGGGGGGCAAGTGGTATACAAACTCGATCACTAATCTGTCGAGTAAGGATGCGGTGGAGCAGTTGCAGGGTAGTTGGATTATTGATTTAGACGAGATGCAGGCCACGCGCAAAACAGAAAACGAAAATATAAAAAGCTTTATATCCCGGCAATCAGATAAATTTAGATTGCCCTTTGGCCGCCGAACAGAGGAGTACCCAAGACAATGCGTATTTATGGGGTCGACTAATGACATGCTGTTTTTACGAGATCGGACCGGAAATCGACGGTTTTGGCCGGTTACCGTGGGGATGAATGAGCCAACGAAATCAGTTATTAATGACCTACATGCGGGGGACGTAGCGCAGATATGGGCGGAGGCAAAAGTGCTATACGAGGGCGGAGAAACATTGGTATTAACCCGAGAACTAGAAACCATGGCGCGGGATATCCAAGAAACACACATGGAAGGGCAGGAAAAGGCGGGCTTGATCGAGGATTTTTTATCTAAGAAATTACCGGAGGATTGGGACAATTACAATTTGTACGAACGACGCACCTACCTGGAAAATCCAGAGGAGATAAAAGAAAAAGGAACGATGGGCCGAACTCAAGTGTGCGCACTAGAAATATGGTGCGAGCTATTTGGTGGTACACAGGGAAATTTAAATAACGCCATGGCCAGAGAACTAAATGGGATATTACAAAGCCTGCGAACCTGGGAGCCATACGCCATACGGGCTAAGTCAAAAGGGCGGGGGAGACTACGATTTTCGTTATATGGTCTACAGACAGCGTACATAAAAGTTATCCAAAAATGGGCATAATATGACAGAGGGGACGTATCCAATTATTGGATAATTGGATACAATTCGGATAATTGGATACAGTAAAAATATTATACGCCCGATAAAACGCCCCTCAATCGTATCCAAAGTATCCAATGTATCCAATTATTTTTTGGCATTGGATACGGGGTAATCGCAGTACCCACCTACGTTCGTGGGGTATCCGTATCCATTGTATCCAATTATTATATATAAATATATATATTACTAATATACACGTAGGAATACAGGGCGCCCCAATGCGCCCCTCGGAAAACACCCCCTGAAAACTCCCATTCCGTAACTTACGATATTCTTGGATATTTGGATACATTGGATACAGTACCTTACGAGGGTATATTTAGCGTACTAAAAACAATGAAAAGAGGTGTTTTCGTGGAGAAGACAAAACCGCGAGAAAGTACAATCGAGAAAAGACTGATAGCCGAGGTTAAAAAAGCGGGGGGAATAACTTTTAAACTGGTTAGCCCCGGAACTGCAGGTATACCCGATCGAGTTGTTATTTTACCCGGTGGTAGGGTGTATTTTGTAGAAGTCAAAGCGCCGGGTAAATTACCGCGACCATTACAGATACGACAAATGACACGGATACAAGATATCGGCGGGGTATGCGCGGTGGTAGATGGGTATGATAGTATCCATCAAGTGCTATCCGGGTGGCTGCTGCGATGACGGCTATAGCTTTTATCCCCTATGATTACCAACAGCGCGCCATAGATCTTATACAGTCACATAAAAATTATGGACTGTTTTTAGATATGGGGTTGGGTAAAAGCATATGCGCGTTAACCGCGGCAGTGGATTTGATATATGATCAATTTTCTATTCGTAAGGTTTTGGTAATCGCCCCAAAAAAGGTCGCCCAATCAACGTGGAAACAGGAGGGTATAAAGTGGGAGCACACAAAGCAACTGCGGATGATTACCGTCATGGGGACAGAGGAGCACCGCAGAAAAGCATTACTACTTGATGCGGATATCTATATTATCAATCGTGAAAATGTGGAATGGTTGGTAAAACACTATGGATACAAATTGCCATTTGATATGTTAATTGTTGACGAGAGCAGCAGCTTTAAAAATCCCAAAGCAAAACGATTTAAAGCACTCCGTAAAGTACGGACGTGCTTCGATCGAATCCTAATACTGACCGGAACCCCAGCGCCGCGATCCATCGAGGATATATGGGCGCAGATATATTTACTTGATGGTGGCGAGCGATTGGGAAAAACAATGGCGGAATTCCATCGCCAATATTTTACACCGGGTCTTGGCAGCGGCCATATAGTCTACCGATACGATCCTATCCAAGGGGCAAAGAAAATGATATACGACAAAATCGCGGATATTTGTATCAGTATGAAAAGTGAGGACTATTTGACATTGCCGGAGATCATGACAAATACGATATCCGTCGATATTGGTACCGCGGCCATGAAAAAATATCGTGAATTTACAAAAAATAAAATCCTGTCCTTGGGAGGTCATGAGATAACCGCCGAATTCGCGGCGTCGCTATCGGGCAAGCAATTACAAATGGCAAATGGGGCGGTTTACGACGATAATGCGGAAATGACACATTTGCATGATGCAAAATTAGAGGCCCTTGCGGAGATAGCAGAGACGCAAGAGGGAAAATCGATCTTGGTATTTTATACCTACCGACATGATTTAGTACGCTTAATGAAATATTTCCCGAAAGCGGTTAAATTATCAAATAATGACGATATAACCGCGTGGAACGATGGTAGGGTACCGATGCTATTGGCCCACCCCGCAAGCGCTGGGTATGGCCTAAATTTGCAGCAAGGTGGGCATATAGTCGTATGGTTTGGGTTAACTTGGGATCTGGAATTGTATCAACAGGCAAATAAAAGACTACATAGGCAGGGGCAAAAATATCCGGTGATAATACATCATCTCGTAGCACGGGGGACAATGGATGAACAGGTACTACCTGCGCTAGAGAGGAAAGCGTGCGGGCAAGATGCGTTATTAGATGCAATAAAATTACAAATTTGTGAATTTGGGGGCGAATAAAAATGAAAAACTTAACGTATGAAATGGCGGAAGAAATACTTTTAATATCGCAAGAAACACTAGATGCATTGACTGATTGCCCTAGTTCTTATGGTCTTCTCGATACCTGTCAAGCGTCATGCGTGATATGTTGGCAGGAAGCAGTGCGGAAGGTTGGCGAGTGAGAATGATTGTATCCTGCCTGCAGAAAAAAGTTTGGATTGAAATTATTAAAGTCTTTGAAATAGTTAAAGGAGGAAACATGGAAATTATTACAGATACAGATAATGAAGTGCGTTATTTCTCTACCGGCTACCTTAGACATCGATATCTTGAGGTTGTAAGGAATGTAGCTGCTACGTCAGGTGATGCCCTTTCATGCTATTTTTCTACGGAACATAAGATAAATCGTGATGAAAGGGTTCTTATTGATTACTACACCGAAAAAGCACATGAATCTCTTTATGCGGCATTTAGGGCGTCGACCATGAAATATTACTCTTGTGCATTTTCCTTACCTATTGTTAAATCAATTAATACAGACTTATCGGGCAATGAAAAGCACCATTACACCCTTGCTGCTATATACCTGGACAAGGAAAAATTTAAAGAGTTTGTGGGCGATGAAACGGGAGTAGTGGATGATGAAACAGGTACACTTGTTTTTGCTAATGCTCTGCTAGCAAATATACAAAATGGTTTATCTGTTTCCGAGTTTAATAATTCCCCGCGCATAGAAAAACAGATGTCATCGAAACCACGTGTTTGTACGGATATAGAATCTATTACTCACATAACAAACAATAATATGGAATTTAAAAACCAAATAATTAAAGGGACAGGAGAGCACGATAAATCAATATACAACATGGCGACATGTTTAAAGTATGGCAGAGTTATTATTGGCAAGAATAAAGTTTAAATGTATGGATAAGGAGGAAATCACGCAGGGAAAAGATTGAAATACTAAAAGAATGTCCTTTTTGTGGCAGCGAGGCAGTCGCCGAAAATCTCGGAAAAGGTCGGCCGCGTTGGTGGGTAACGTGTACCAGTAGCACATGCGGGGCGATGCTTTGGGGGTATAATAAACACGACGCCATTAGAAGTTGGAATAAGAGGTATAAAAAATGAGTACACAGACAAAGGAATTAAAATTATTGGGATATATGTCTGGCGTAGAGGTAAGTAAGGCCCTAGATACGTACATTATACCCACGAGGAGAGGGCATAGACGGATATTAAAAGAAATGCGCAGATGGGAGAGCACGATTATCGTCGATTGTAAAAGCGACAATCGTGGTCGAAAGTATTATTTTTCAGGTAAAGAAGTTTCGCAATTTATTAAAAATCACCATAGCGATAAATTTAATGGTTTGCGCGGAAAAGAAATTTTAGATTATTTTAAAGAGGGTGAATAGGAGATGAAGATATGATAAAAGTACAGAAATCTAAGATAAGTGATCTTTCGTGTTTTGTTTGCAATAGCAAAACAGGAGTAAAGGAGATATATTTTCGCCAACGCCATCAGGGTATTTGTGTAGCGTTGTGCTCATCTTGCAGAGCGATAGCGGCAGAAAAGATACTAAAATCTATAGCCGAAGAAAAATAATTGATATAAGAGAATGTTTTTGATATGGGAAGCGGGGGATAGTAGTGCAAAGGAAATGTCAATCATGTGGGAAAGTATTTACTCCGACGGCGGAGGAAAAAGTATGTTATTATTGTCGCCGTGATGAAGGGAAAGAAGAATTGATAAAAGAAAAAAAAGAACCGGTATTGGGGGATAAAGAAACGACGATTACCAAAAAAAAATGGCGCTATCAAAGAAAGTGCATTATTTGCGGGGTAGAATTTACGACAAATCGGCATAATCAAATTACTTGCGGATCGGGGGTCTGCATGGCAAAAAATAGTCGTCGATTACAAGCGATTTATGCCGAAAATAATCGAAAAGCGTTAGAGGATATGAACGAGCGTGATAGAGAGGACCAGCGGCAAGAACGCTTGGGGCGGGAGGCGAAGAGGGTGGATAAAATAGAATTATGTGAAGAAAAAAGCAAAGAACTGCGAGAACTGTTTACCATGGAAGGGGTGGATATTGGGAAAGATTCATCCGATCGGACGTCAGTTTTAATAGGCATAAAGAGCGAAAGTATATCCGTCGATAAAATGCAATTGGAAATCCTGTTGCGTCATATAGAGAAGTGTGGTGTGCAGTGTCATACGTGCCTTTTAAAATATTGGTGCGCAGGTGAAGCAGGAGATTGTTATTCTAACTATACGCGATGGCTGGGTCTGCCGGAAAGCGAGGAAAAATAAAATGATATCAGTGATAGAAAAAATTATATTAGAAAATGTCGATAAAGAGCATAAGATGATAGGCAGAGATTCCGATGGCGAGTTGTATTTATACGGCATATGTCCCTGTAAAAAAAATCTAAGGTGGTATAATCCTTTGGACCAAAACATAAAGAGTTTTCCCTACAAGAGTCTGTTTAAAATGGTATCTTGGAGTGATGAACTACCCACATTAATATCGACATTACTTTCGGATCGGAAAGGAATTGAAGCGATGAAAAACCCGTCGGGGGCGAAAAGATGATACATGGGGAGATAAGTAAATTCTTTTTTGCGATATTATTGGGAGCGGGATTAACGATTTTGTTTTTAGTAACATATAGTTTGGAATCGAGAGGGGAAAGATCGGAAGAAAATCATGTGGAATACACGCTAATGCGCGCCCACTTTTTTTCGAAAATGTGGTTGGCCTATACAGTCATACAGGCAATATACTTTTTAATATTTTGGAGGTAGTTATGACCGCACAAGAATATCTCGGGAGGGTAAGAAAACAAGATCGTTTATTGCACGTTGTCGAAAGGGAGCGCGGCAGAGTATACAAAGATATCTGTTGTTTACACGCGCAACAGATAAAAGAGCGGGTAACGGGAAGCAAACAGAGCGGAACCGATGATCTTATTATACGGTTAGAAACCGCTACGGAGCGCGTCAATAGCGAGTGGGATACACTAATATCTATGCGCGATGCGGCATTGCGCATGATTAATGTACTAAGAGACCCGGATCATCAAGCGGTATTGCGAGAGCGGTATGTTTCTTGTCGCGATTGGGAAAATATCGCGGTTGATCTTGGGTACAGTTGGCGCAAAACCTTTTATGTCCATCGTCAAGCGCTAAAAGATTTTGAAAGTGTGCATAGATTTGCACTAACCAAGTGTGTTATAGTGTAGATGGGTGATTAGATAGATGGGTGATCTCGACTATAGATTGCCCATTTTTATTTATCCAGATAGGGGGTGTGGCAGTGACGACGACAATCGTATGCGACGTTAAAAGCTGCAAATATCGAGGAGATCGGGTGTGTACTTGTCACACCGTCTATTTTAAAGACGGACAATGCACGTCAAATAAACGCGTTAACGCGGACGAGGTAAACTATAAGCAACTAATGAGGGCGCCCATACCAAACACTTGTCACAAAGAGCGAGGCAAGTATGTAGCCGATAGATGGCGCGTTATTAAGTGAGGCGATAATGATTTGGCTAAGGATTTTGCTTTGGCATTCTATCGATCTAAGGCGTGGCTAGACTGCCGAAAAGCGTATATATCTAGTGTATATGGATTGTGTGAGGGATGCAACGATGGTACGCAGGGCAGAGTGGTACATCATAAGATACTATTAACAAAGGACAATATCTGTGATCCATACATCAGCCTTAACGGGGACAACTTAGAGTACTTATGTACAGACTGCCATGCGTCCAGACATAGCAAGGAGCAGGTGGGCACAGTAGAGGGGGTATTGTTTGATAGTAAAGGGCAACTGGTTAGCGATAAGGTAGAGGAGGCGGCGCGATATGAAAGAAGATTGTAATATCTATTTGGTAATGCAAGTGGTCAGTGGGACATACGATTTAAGAAAGAAACATTATATATCCTTTGTCGAAGAAGTTACAGGGGTATTCGACACACTAGAAAAAGCAGGGGACGCGTGTGTTGATGATAGCCAGTACATCATGCCGTTGATACTTAATAAGGCGGCGGGTCTTGACCGGGTAGAGGTAGCCATCATAGACCATAAAGGCAAGGTGGTATTGCCTACCGTTGCCGACGGACGGGGCGCAGGAAAATAAAAAATTATTTTTAAAAATATTTTTTTATTTTTATTATTTTATTTTTAATATTTTATGGGGGTATACCCCCCGTATTGTCGTTTTTTGGCGCCCCTCTACTGGAC
>Ga0302211_10000228_pt1 | contig 22846 bp, 9 predicted proteins | sample II_Fen_E3_3_FD_200234 | JGI IMG/M metagenome (GOLD analysis project Ga0302211, IMG submission 200234) | Peat permafrost microbial communities from Stordalen Mire near Abisko, Sweden - II_Fen_E3_3 | ecosystem: Environmental > Terrestrial > Soil > Wetlands > Permafrost | place: Sweden: Abisko... | reverse complement strand
AACGCCGGAACCTGGACGGTGCAGGGTGCGGGTACTGCTGCCAATAACAGTAACTTTACATTCAAACCGGTAAAGGGCGATGTGGCTATTGTGGCCAAAGTACAGAATAATTCAATCAGTAGTGCCGTGTCCGGACTTATGATTCGCGAATCGCTGGGCGCAACAGCCAACTATGCATCCATAAACTTTAATCCTTCCGGTACGGTAAATGTGAGTGGTGTAGGGTTTACAGCCTCCAACAGCGGTTATACTCATTCGGTTAATGGTACGTCATGGTGGCTTAAACTGGAACGTGTAGCCGACCGGGTGTTTGCTTATCATTCGGCCGATGGGGTAACCTGGACGAATATTGGTCTGTTTATACTTCCAATGTCTACCGATACGTATATCGGATTTTATACAGCTTCTAAAAATAGCTCGGCTTTAAACACGGCTACCTTTACAAATGTAGCTGTCAATAATACCTTTGCTGCGGGTTCGCCCCAGATAAGCAGTGCTACTTCGGCTGCCTGTACTCTGGGTTCACCCTTCAGCTTTACCACTTCAGCCACCCAAAGTCCCACTGCTTTTGCTGCTACCGGTTTACCAGCCGGTTTAAGTATTGATGCAACCACCGGACTGATTTCGGGCATCCCTACTGCTACGGGTAAAAGCACTGTGTTGCTCGAAGCTACCAATGCCAATGGCACCGGAAAAGCTACATTGGTAGTTGATGTTGTAAGCAATGCAGCTCCGGTTGCAGTAACTACTCTGGCGGCAAGTGTTGTGAATATAACCAACATTAAGCTATCATGGACAGGCACGTCGAATGCCACGAGTTATGTGTTGAAACGGTCGTCGAAAGCCGGTGGCCCATATACACCCGTTCAGTCGGGCATAACGGGTGTAACTTTTACCGATGCCAATCCGGTGGCTGAGCAAAATAATTATTATGTAGTCACTGCTCTGGTGGGCGATAAGGAGAGCGCCGTGTCCAACGAAGTTTTTGCTTCTGTACCTCCCGGAGTTCCTGCCGGTTTAGTGGGGATGAGTGGCTCTGGCAAGGTAGATTTAAGTTGGAACGCTGCTTCCGGTGCGTTGACCTATAAAATTAAACGGGCCACTACAAGTGCCGGTCCGTATACCGATCTGGCCCGGGTTTTTGCTACCACCTATACTGATGCTGCGGTTACTAACGGTACTTCTTATTATTACGTTGTTTCCTCAGTCGGCAATACATTGGAAAGTGCTAATTCTGCTGAAGTGTTCGGAGTGCCCGGCTCCACCTGTTCTTCCTGGAGCGCAAATCCAGTAAGTGACATTTTCAGTGTGGCTGCCAACTGGGTCGAAAACACTGCTCCGGTGGCTCCTGCTGTTTTGACATTCAAAGCCACTGCGGATTCTACCCTGACCAATGATCAGTCGGGGCTGGTGGTGTCGCGTATACAGTTTAATCAGGATGCGCCGGCCTATACTATTGGCGGAAATGCAATGACGTTGAAAAGCGATCTTGTTAATAATGCTGCAAAAACAGAAACAATCAACGCTCCGATTGTTTTGGATGGTCAGTTGAACGTAAATGCAAGTGCCGGTGGAATTGCACTCACGGCAGCTTTGAGGGGTTCGGGAGGGCTTTTGAAAACCGGAACATCAGCACTCATGTTGTCTGGAGCTAATACTTATTCCGGCAATACAGTTATCAGGGGAACAACCGGATATAAATGGGGTTCTGCCGATGGTATTCAGATTGCAGGTATCGGTACCGGCACCTCGGGCGCTCCTACTTCCGGACCTTTGGGAGTTGGCAAAATCATTATGGAAGGTGGCGCAATATTTAGTGGTACGGCAGCTGCTACTTTGTATAACGACATTGAAGTCACTGCCGGTAATACCGGATTCTTCTATGAATTATCCGGAGCCATAAACCTATACGGAAAATTACTGGGGAGTGGAACATTTTGTAATGATGGGTCAAATAACTATTCTAATCTGACTCTGTATGGAAATAATAGTAGTTTTACCGGAACCTTTATTACCAAATTGCGGAGTGGAAATCATCGTTTGGCTTTTGCTGTTCCGGAAGCCGGTAGTGCAAATGCAGCGTGGGTGCTGGATGCCAACGGTGCCGATTGTCATCGCATTCTGTTTTCTTCGGGAACACTAGAATTAGGGTCGCTCACCGGACGCGCCGGCATTCGCTGCGATGTAACTGGTACGCCTGTTATTCGAATTGGAGCATTAAATACTAGCACCACTTTTCCGGGTACCATTGCTAATGCAAGTGGATCTTTGTCTATTGAAAAGGTGGGTACCGGGACGCTTATTTTTACCGGAAACAGTACGCATAAAGGAATAACCAATGTATTAAATGGAACTTTATTGCTGAATAATGCTTCAACAGGAACCTACGGTAGTCCGGTTTTGGTCACTGCCGGTGCATTTGGTGGAACCGGTAAGAGTACTAACACGGTAACTATTGGTACCGGATCGGGATCGGGGGCTCTGTTTGTTCCCGGAGCTGACGGAACAGTAGGCACGCTCACGTCAACGGGACTGCTGACTTTAAATGCCGACGCAACCTATAAAGCAGACATTAATACTACAACTCAAACAGCCGATAAAATTATTTCGAACGGTATAACCCTGAATAATCCGGTACTGGCGGTTTCAGCTATTGAATCAGATGCAATTCCTGTTGGTTCAAGCTTCCTGATTGCCGACAATACAGGCTCAACTGCTGTAACCAGTACATTTAAAGATTTGCCTGAGGGTGCGGCGGTGATGATTAATAATGCTGCCTTTAAAATCACCTATGTGGGTGGTAGCGGGAATGATATTGTGTTGCTGGATAACCGTACGCCGGTTGTGTCCAGTATACTTAATGTTACCGGAGTACTTACTCAATCATTCAATTATACCATTGTAGCCACTAATCAGGCTTCCGGCTATAGTGCGGTAGGTTTACCTTCGGGATTAAGTATCGATGGTTCCACCGGTGTTATTTCCGGCATCCCAGCTGTAACCGGTATTTTTGCGGTAGAGTTAAGTGCCAACAATGCTGTGGGCACTACAAAAGCAACTTTAAACATTACGGTGATCAAGGCTGATCAGACTATCACATTTGATGCCATCCCGGCTAAAACGGTAGGTGATGCTGATTTCGATCTTACAGCTTCGTCTAACTCAGGTTTAGCCATTGCTTATACAAGTTCTAATTCTTCGGTTGCTACCGTTGTAGATGGCAAAATTCACATTGTGGGTGCAGGTCTTTCCGACATTACAGCTTTGCAGACGGGTAATGATATTTACAATGCAGCCACTTCGGTTACTCAAAAGTTGAATGTCAACAAAAAAGAGCAGACGATTAGTTTTGCAGCATTTGCTCCCAAAATAGTTGGCGATGCCGATTTTTCTTTTGATGCAAGTGCTACTTCGGGTTTGGCTGTTGATGTCGTTTCTTCCAATCCGGAGGTTGCAACAGTTGTTGATGGTAAAATACATATTGTAAAGACTGGTACGGCAACATTTACCGCTTCGCAAGTGGGTAACGAAAATTTCAATCCTGCCAGTTCAGTCGATCAGGTTTTATCAATAGGTAAAAAAACGCAGACAGTCAGTTTTGGAACACTTTCGGCAAAAATCTATGGTGATGGAGATTTTGCTTTTGACGCAATATCAACTTCTGGTTTGGTTGTAGATGTCGTTTCATCTAATCCTGACGTTGCAACAGTTGTTGATGGTAAAATCCATATTGTAAAGGCCGGTACGGCAACATTTACCGCTTCGCAAGTGGGTGACGAAAATTATAGTGCTGCCAGTTCAGTTGATCGGATTCTGTCAATTGGCAAAAGAGACCAAACCATTACTTTTGCTACTTTGCCAATTGTCAGAAAAAATGAAGACGATTTCGTTATTGGAGCTGTTGCTAGTTCTGATCTTGCTATTCTGTATACTTCTTCCAATCCAAAGGTTGCTACTATTGTTGATGGTAAAATTCACATAGAAGGAATTGGTACAACTGCTATTACAGCTAATCAGGCGGGTGATGCTAACTACAATGCTGCGATAAGTGTAACTCAAACATTAACTGTCGTTACATCAACAACGGGAATATATGAAATCGAAAGGAAAAAGGTTTTGGTTTATCCAACTTTAGTTTCTGAAAATTACTTTAATGTAAAGATACCTGACTACAGTTTTAATAGTGCTAAGATTACAATTTATAGTCTCTTGAATGTCGTAATGAAGAAAAAAATGGAGTCTAATTTTGAAACGATTGATGTCTCTCGTTTAGCTCCAGGTCATTACCTGGTAGAAGTAAATGTTGATGGTGAGATTACGGTGAAGAGAATAATTAAAAAATAGGTCTACATATTTTATAGTGCTAAGCGGTGGCAATTCTTTTGTCGCCGCTTATTGTTAACTATGAATATTCTATAGATATAGTTAAGTTGTGATGTAAAATCACTTCAATGTGGATTTTTTTTAGAAGAAATGTCATGTATAGTCTTTATGACTGTTTAATTTTCGGTTTTTGTTTTAATATTAGGTTATCGGGAATCTCGACATTAGGCTAATGATTGAATCTATATTGTTGACTGAGTTGTAACAAGAACTAATTTTGATAAAATATTGTAGGGGGTTATCTCAAAACTTGAGATAGCCTCTTTTTTAGGTTGAAATTAGGTGTTTTTCTTTTCTATTCGTATATACTTGCAGTAGTTTTGATTACTTTTAAAATTGAAATATTGTTGGATTCGTTGTGCTTAGACCGTGTAAGATTTGACAGCAATATTAGTGAAGAATAAAGGCTCTTTTGCATGGGTAATTTGGAGCATTTAGCAGATAAAAATAATTTAGATGTGAACTATGAATTTAAAAGGATTGTATTTGTTTTTGTTGCTCTCTTTGACTGCAACATTAAAGGCTGTGGAGTGGCAGTGGTCGGTTCAGATTCAGAGCAACGTTTCGTCCGAAACCAATGACCACTCGCGTGCATTTCTGTGGGTTCCGGATAATTGTAAGCAAATTCGTGGTGTTGTTGTTGGACAGCACAATATGATAGAAGAAGGAATTTTAGAGCATTCTTCCTTTCGAAAAAGATTGGCTAAAATAGGTTTTGCAGAGATATGGATTACACCGGGTTTGAGTTTGATCTTTGATTTCAATAATGGGGCAGGGGTTCAGTTTAATGAAATGATGAAGTCGCTAGCTAAAGAATCCGGTTACAGTGAGTTGGAATATGCTCCGATTGTGCCTGTCGGGCATTCGGCGGCGGCCAGTTACCCATGGAACTTTGCGGCATGGAATCCTTCACGTACCCTGGCTATTCTTTCCATTCATGGGGATGCACCTTTGACCAATCTGACAGGTAGCGGAAGACCTAATCCTGATTGGGGGAGTAGTCGTATCGACGGAATTCCCGGGCTCATGGTAATGGGTGAATATGAATGGTGGGAGAACCGGTTGAATCCGGCTATTGAGTATAAGAATACTCATCCGAAGTCAGCTGTTTCATTATTAGCCGATGCGGGTCATGGTCATTTTGACTTTTCAGATCAGTTGGTCGATTATCTTGGATTATTTATTGAAAAGGCTGCTAACTATCGTTTGCCGAAATTGATTACCAAAAATAAAGTTGTAAAACTGATTCCTACCCAACCGCAAGATGGTTGGTTGGCTGATCGTTGGAGGAAAGATAGCATTCCTCAAGCTAAAGCGGCACCGAATAAAGACTATAAAGGAAATAGAAAAACCGCGTTCTGGTATTTTGATAAAGAGATGGCAGATGCAACCGAAGAGTATTACTCCCGTGCTCGCGGGAAGAAGAGTCAATATATAGGCTTCGAACAAAACAATCAACTATTGGGCTTTAATCCACAACTTCATGCGCGCGTTAATGCTCGTTTCGAACCGGAAGCTGATGGTCTGACTTTTCATGTGATGGCTGCTTTTACAGATACCTTGCGGACGAAGGAGATTAAGGAACATGCTAATGGAAAGCCTATTATTACGCGTATTTGCGGACCGGTGGAGAAAGTAAATGACAGCACATTTACCGTTCGCTTTTACCGCATGGGGTTGAATAGTGTAAAACGTACCGGCGATATTTGGCTTATTGGGACCAGTGAAGGAGATAAAGAGTACAAAAGTACGGTTCAACAACTGAATATCCGAATTCCACATAGAAACTTAGAAGGTAAACTGCAACATATTCGTTTTGACTCATTACCCAATGTAACCCGAGCAAATAAATTGATACATTTGCATGCTACCTCTGATAGTGGAGTGCCTGTTTATTTCTATGTGCAGGAGGGACCCGCTGAAATAAAAGACGGGGAATTGGTTTTCACAAAAATACCACCAAAAGCTAAATTTCCAATAAAAGTGACCGTTGTTGCCTGGCAATACGGACGAAGTATAGAACCCAAAATACAAACGGCTGAACCGGTTAGCCGAACATTTTACATTCAAAATTGAGAATGAAACGAATCTTTTTATATATTGTAATTTCGATGATTTGTGCTGTTCTGTTTGCTCAACACGCGGTTCGCATAGAAATAAACCCGAATAAAGTTACCGGAACAATAGACAAAAAGGTCTACGGACTGTTGCTCGAACATTTGTATCACTCGGTGAGTAATGGTGTTTGGGGCGAAACGGTTTGGAACCGGAGTTTCGAAGAGCTGTATGCTACAGGCGGTAACTGGTCGGTTAACAATGAGGGCCTTATTAGTGTTGAGCCATTTAAGGCTGGAACAGCCCTTTTCATTTTGGGTACTGCAAGTGATTATGAGATGTCGCTCGACTTTAGAAAAAACTCTGTTGCTGGAAGTCTCCTGTTTAATTTTCGGGATCAATATCGTGGAGATATGTTAACGAATGGTTTATTTCTTCGATTAGGAGATGAAAATAATACGGTACATGAACTTAAAGCAATGACTGGTTGGGTTTGGCATACACCGTTTACTAAAACTGCAATCATTGGTCGAAAGGAAGGAAAATTGGATGTTGGAAAGTGGCAAAAGCTTCAGGTTATCTGTAAGGATAAACGCATAAGCTGTCTGCTTGATGGGGAATTATTGTTTGATAACGAGATAGAAAATTGTCCTACAAGTGGTACGATTCGTATTGGTGCTGAGAATTGCAAAGCAGAATTTAAAAACATAATTGCTAAGTTATTAGATAAACATGGTGTTAATATTTCTTTGAATCCTATCCGACACTGGGCATTGATTGGAATCGGAAAAATAGAGACTTCGTATAAAAATGTGTTGAATCATAATGTAGCCGTGCATATTCAGATTACAGGAAAATTAGCAGGTGTGGAACAAGCGAAGAATTATCGTGTTCGAACAAATGATTTGTTGAAAGGCTCTCTTTTTTTGAAAGGTAACGTTTCGAAAGTAAATATACAACTGTTGAATGAAAATAAAGTTCTGGCAGAAAAACAATTGAGAGGTCTAAGTGACCAGTGGAAAGAATTTCCGTTGAATTTTGCTGCTTCAGAAAACTGTGATTCAGCCACATTGAGAATTACAACCAAAGACAAAGGCGATTTATGCATTGATCAGGTAAGTTTAATGTCCCAATCGTCAATTGATAATGGAGGCTATCGTCCCGATTTGTATAAAGCCGTCAGTGAATTGAAGCCTACCATTATTCGTTGGCCTGGAGGTAGTTTTGTTGAATTATACGATTTCGAAAATGGATTGGGTGCTCAAAAAGACAGAAAAGGGATTTTGCGTTGGGATGACTTTGATCCATTGAGTTTTGGAACGGATGAGTTTGTTGCTTATTGCCGCCGGCTAGGAGCAGAACCTCAGATTGTAGTCCCAATTGGTTACCATAACTACAAAGGGTATGTGCCCGGTAAAATTAATTGGATGCAAAAAGCGCAAGACTGGTTAGAGTATTGCAATGGAGATGTAACAACCAAATACGGAGCTTTACGCGCCGCCAACGGCCATGTAGAACCATACAAAGTGAAATATTGGGAAATAGACAACGAGGTTTGGAAAATGGATCCAAAACTTTATGCACAAGTTGTTCGTGTGTTTTCGCAAACGTTGAAACGGCAGGATGCATCTATAAAAATTATAGGATGCGGAAGTGGGAGATTGGGTAAGGAAGGAGTTGGTCTCGATTCAATAATGATAACTGATGTCGCAGAATACATCGATTTTATTAGTCCACATCATTATATGGACATCAAGAAGTTTGGGAATGATGGAGTAAAAGAATACGGTGACTACCTCCGCAAACTCGACAAATGGATAGCAAAGTCGAAAAACCCGAACATGAAGATTTACCTTTCGGAATGGAATCTCGATGGAGTGGATATGCGCACCGGACTCTTTGCTGGCGGTATTCTGAACGAACTGGAGAAAAATCAACGAGTGGAAATGGCTGCTCCTGCTTTGGCATTACGTCATATTTCAGCTATGGGTTGGAATAATGCATTTGTCAACTTCGACCAGAATGGTTATTTCTTAGCTCCAAATTATATAGTAATGAAACTTTGGCGAGAGCATTTTGCACCTAATCTTATTGAGGTTTTGGGAGAGACAGATAATCTCAATCTCATAGCTACTAAATCTGAAGCTGGAAAAATAGTTTATGTAAAAGTGGTCAATCCCACTGAAAAATCATATGTTGTACAACTAAGCATGGCGGGCAATGAACAACTGAAGTCTACTTCTTTTCAACTCGTTGCCCCTGGATCGATAGATGCTGTTAATAGTATGGCAAATCCATCAACGGTTTCAGCCAATGATGGCAAACTTATTCGGAATGGAGAGAATATTCAGATTACTGTTCCTGCTTATTCAGCCGGAATAGTGAGTTTAAAACTATAATAATGTTGATGATGCACCAATTTTTGTTGTACAACTATGTACGGAAATTAACCATACAATTAACCTAGAAATGAATTTTAAAAAAATATTGATTCTACTCTTGATTTGTTCTGCAGAGAATGTATTTTCTCAACAAATCATTACTTTCCCGGCTTCGGACAGTATCCCTCACAATAACGATTTTACGGTAAAGGTGCGCATACCCGGTGGACAATGGCAGAACTTGTACGAATATCAGGCATTGGTAGATATGCACAACGTTACCAGCAGCTCTATGGTCAATTTCGATTTTTCGGGAACGGTGGATTTTTCGGTAACGTATAACCGCGGAAAAGTTCAAACGGCTCGTATCCGTCCCTTGTCTTATGGCTTTGAACCGAAGATAAAAGGCAACACGCTTAGTTTTTCGCTTTCCAAACCCTGTAATCTTTCGTTGGAAGTAAACGGCGATATTTTTCATAACTTGCAGATTTTTACCAATGCACCTGAGACCTATAAGCCTAATCCTAACGACGCTTCCGTGATGTATTTCGGCCCGGGCTTTCATAAGGTAAAGAATGATATCCTGCACGTTCAGGAGGGCAAAACGCTTTATCTGGCAGGTGGTGCCGTGTTGAATGCTTCCATTAGTTGCGATAGCGTTAAGGATGTGCGTATTTGTGGCCGTGGTATTGTTTACAAAGCAAATGATGGAGTAGGAGTGAATTTTTCCGATAATGTTCAGATAGAAGATCTTGTTTTTCTAAATCCGTCGCATTATACCGTTTGCAGCGGTCAATCCACCAACGTGAAGATAAAGAATATTCGTTCTTTCAGTTCTAAGGGTTGGGGCGATGGTATCGACCTATTTTGTAACAATAATGTGCTGATTGAAGGCGTCTTTATGCGAAACTCCGACGATTGCATTGCCATTTATGGTCACCGTTGGAAATTTTATGGCGACTGCCGAAACGTGTCGGTTCGCAATTCCACCCTATGGGCCGATGTGGCTCACCCAATAATTATAGGAACGCACGGCAACTCGGAACAGGGAAAATCGGAGCTGCTTGAAAATATGAAGTTCGAAAATATCGATATTCTTAACCACGACGAAAAGCAAATTAACTATCAGGGCTGTATGAGTATTAATGTGTCGGACGAGAATCTGGCTCGAAATATTGTTTTCGAAAACATACGTGTGGAGGATTTTGAACAAGGGCAACTACTGAATCTGCGCGTAACCTTCAATAAAAAATATGCACTTGCACCCGGACGGGGTATAGAGAATGTCTATTTCAAGAATGTATCCTACAACGGTAAAAACGCCAACCTTTCCATTATTGAAGGCTATTCGCCCGAACGTGGAATAAAAAACATCGTTTTCGAAGGTCTCAAGATAAATGGCACCGAAATATCCGATAAATCCATTAAACGCGGGCACATGTCCTTATCCGATTTTGCTCGCTTCTACGAAGGATTGTATGTCGAAGGACTTGTTTATAAACCATCGCAAGAGAAAGTGAAATAAAATAAAAGGCTAAAATTCAGATAAAGATAATTCAGCTTTTACTAGGTGTAATTTCTTTGATAAACGTATATGTTGAATATATTAATGCTATGTAATTCATGAAAAAAATTATCTTAATTATCTTCTCTCTTATCCAATTGTCAGTAGCTGCTGCCCATTCTGATATAATTAAGTTCGGAAATGCCCAATCAGAGAAACAACACCATTTTCAAACTGATTATTCTAATGTCGAAAAAGGTGGCTTGGGTGAGCCCTCTCGTCGGTTATTGGCTCCCGAAACAGCGAGCTATATTGGAGGAAAAATGTCCTTTCGGATGAAAGTCGATTCTGAAAAACAAAATTATCTAACTGTTCGCTTTTGGGGTAATGATGCCGACAATTCAATGATTCTTCTTTTTTGTGAAGGCAAGCAGGTTGGTTATCGTCATTTGGGCGATATCGATTTTGTTTGGCTTGGCAACGGTTTGGCTCCTCTTCCCGGACGTTTCTTCTATGTAACAATTCCGATTCCTTTGAGCCAATCAAATGGTAAAACCGAAATAAATCTAGAATTACGTTCATACGGTGATATTTGGGGTTATGGCGAAACGTTTGATAAATATCAACGTAATATGGATAAACCAAGCCGTGGAATATACAACGCTTACACGCATACAGAAACCTGTTTTGTCCCTGCTAAAACTGAAAAACAAGGAAGTGCAATAATGAACCCTCCAATAGAAAAGGCAAATGGGCAAGCTGTTATTGGACAAGTAAAGGATCTTGTAAATAAGGAACTAACCAACTACATCAAAAAAAATAAGCCGCTTTCTCAACTCGAAATATGGTTTTTGGCAGACGCTTATGATGTGAAATGGACAGTGGCTTATCATAATCCTGAAGTTGTGACTAAAGTTGCAGCTTCGATTGACACTTACTACATAGAATTTCTAAAAAATCCAAAGTTGGCATACAACGGTCCGGGGGTTTATAATGAAGAATGGTTGGCAGTTGGTCCTATTGCGCGAGGAATTCGTGGTTTGTGGCCTGAGTTAAAACCAACAATGGATGTCACTTTCGATAATGGAAACGGACAACAGGTTTCGCGCCGGAAGGCATGGGCTGAGTTGATGAATGCGGGTTTACAATTTGGCATTACACATCGTCGTCAATATACCAATCAATCCATGATTATCGATTTGTTTGCGTATCATACTAATCGTGCTTTGGCGTTGATTGATCCTGATAAGGCATTGCAGGAAAGTAAAATGTTGCATTATCTGCACGAATCGGTGGGTCTTACCCCATGGTTGGGAATTGAAACAGCAAACGGACCAGATAGACCACTTGGTGATAATTATTGGCAACTGACGGCTAAAGGATTGACAAAAGAATTAGGTTTTGTAGGTTATTATGGTGAAGTCCTCGATTGGGTAAACGAATTGTATAAAGCAACTTGTAATGTTGGTGATCCAAATTCCGGCGACAAACAGATAAAACAGCAGTTGCTGAAAATGATGAATGCACGTTCATATTTTCGTTATCCGGCTTTGGACAATTCAGGAAACAGAGCCATGCGTGCAGAAGCTGTAGTCGGATGGCGTGATTCTGGGCATTATCCTGGGGATATTCTCTATGGCGACCGTGGTACAGCCTGGGACGCAACACCTTTGATGACGGCTGCAAATACGCTTGACCCGATTGCAATTGGATTTGCTCAACAATTACTTGAAGATAATCAGTTTTTTAAAGCAATCGAAGAAAAGTTGAGGTTTGGAAACGGAATCCGTAATGCGAAAAGTTTACTGTTCGTGCCGGATGAATATGAATTGCTAAAAAATAGTGCTCCGGTAGCTACTCGTTTGCCTATGACTAAAACTTCTCCTGATTTTGTCTTTGCAGATGAAGAAGATGGGGTTGTTGCGATAAAGAATGGCGATGAAATTCTGTATGCTTCACTTTACTGGCGAGCACGGGTGGCTGTCAATAAATTGGCAAAAGTGCATTATATCACTCCAACAATGGATCGAATTTCCAATATCTATATTGAATCGATTTTTGAACCAAGCGGTATGGATGTTACCCGCCAGAACTCTACAAATCTGGGCTTTAGCTCAGCCAGAGATTGGTATAAAGATGCAGAATCGGCTCATACCGGTGATCATATGCCTGTAGCTCGAATTCCTGAGGGAGTCAAATATAATAAGGGTGACGAAAATGTGTATGCTGGTAGAGCTCAGTTTTATCTGATGCGTTATGGTAAGTATCTGGTTGTTATGAACAGTTCCAAAGATAAAACCTTTGATGTAACTTTACCTGTTGATATGAAAAAATCAGTAGATTTGACAAACAATAAAAAACCAGTTACGGAAGGAGTTTACAAACTGGCTCCAATGACCACTGTAGTTTATTACACACATGAATAATTTAGATAACTATAAAATGAAACATTTCAAATTTAATCTCTTGTTGGTGCTTTCTCTGCTCATTATTTCGCAGTTACAGGCTCAATCCATCATCAAGAAAACACTTCAGAAACTCTCGTCGCCCGACGGCGCTTATGAGTTTAGCTTTTACCAAAAGCAACTAGCTATTGGCGAAAAGCAAATGTATTACACACTGTCCTACAAAGGAAAAACGGTTGTCGAAGAATCGGAGTTGGGTGTGTTGATAGAAAATCAGTTGTTCGAATCAGCCTTGGCCATTCCAAACGATACCTGTAAAATTTGGGGTGAGAATCTGAACTTTAAAGATGCTGAGCGAACTACGTTCGACGAAACCTGGAAACCTGTTTATGGCGAACATACTTCAATTCGCAATAACTACAACGAATTGACGCTTAAGTTTAAAAAGGGAGCTAATGAGACGGTAGAATTAACCGGAGGTTACGACAAAAGTAAGAGCTACAGTATGAATGTGGTGGTACGAGCGTATAATCAGGGAACTGCCATTCGTTACTTCTTCCCCGAAGCAACGAACGGTTTGTTTTTGCACATTACCGGCGAGCAAACGCAATTTGCTTTTCCACAGGGAACTCAGGCTTATTTCGAACCCTGGGCGCAAGGGCCATATTCGTTGTTGCCGCTCAAAGATTGGAACGGACAATCGGAGCGTCCGCTTACCCTCAAACTGGCAAATGGGTTGACCGTAGCATTAACTGAAGCCGAAATGGTGGATTATGCTCGTGGAAAATTTCGTCTGGTAAAAGAAAATACTTTGCAAACAGCACTTTACAGCAGTGTAGATGCTATTACGGCATATTCTACCCCGTGGCGCGTGATCATGGCAGCCGAAAGACCTATTGATTTAATAACAAATAAAGATATTATCTTCAATTTGAATCCCGAAAATAAGCTGAAAGATATTTCGTGGATTAAACCAGGGAAAGCAATTCGTATAGCTAAAGTAACGCAGGAGGATGCCAAAAAGAATGTGGATTTTGCAGCCGAACGTGGGTTGCAATACATTCATATCGATGCCGGATGGTACGGCCCGGAAATGGAAATGAGTTCGCAGGCTACCAAAGTGAGTGAAGCTAAAGATATCAATATCCCTGAGCTTACGGCTTATGCTGCTACCAAAGGCATTGGGCTTTGGGTGTATGTAAACCAACGTGCTCTGGTTCAACAACTAGATTCCATTCTTCCATTGTATAAAAAATGGGGAATAAAAGGGATTAAGTTTGGCTTTGTTCAAATAGGCAACCAACGCTGGACAACATGGCTGCACGAAGCTGTAAAGAAATGTGCCGAGTATGGAATGATGGTGGATATTCACGACGAATATCGCCCAACTGGTTTTAGCCGTACGTATCCCAACCTGATGACACAGGAAGGAATTCGTGGAAACGAGGAAATGCCTGATGCCACTCACAATACAACGCTTCCGTTCACACGCTTCTTGGCCGGACCTGCCGATTATACCATTTGTTATTACAATACGCGGGTGAAAAACACACATGCTCATCAATTGGCCTTGTCGGTGGTTTATTACAGCCCTGTTCAGTTTATGTATTGGTACGATCAACCTTCTGCATATCAGGATGAACCGGAGATTGAATTCTTCGATAAGGTAAAAACCGTTTGGGATGATACAAAAGTGATTGATGGTAAAGTGGGCGAATTTATTACCATTGCCCGCCGAAGTGGAAACGACTGGTTTGTGGGTTCAATAACCAACACCGAAGCACGCAAAATAACCATTCCTACCAGCTTTTTGGAAAAAGGCAAGAAATACACTGTGAAAATGTATCAGGACGATGACAAAATTAAAACACGTACAAAAGTTGGCGTTACTGAGAAAAAAATAAAAGGCGGTGATGTGCTGAACTTCGACCTGAAAGCAAGTGGTGGAGTGGCAATAATGATAAATCCGATTCTCTAAAGTCTAGCTATAAAATATAATTACTTTCATACTAATTTCCGAATTCCGCTCTTAAACTTCCCTTTGGCGATGTAGGGGCTAAATATTACAATAATGAGAAAACTTTTTTTGACTTTGATTTTTGCAGTAACTGTTGCATTAGCCACTTCGGCACAAACCATAGATACGCGTGCCAAAGGGCAGGTATATGATCAGTTTTGGAGCAAATGCGTTGGGGCAGGCCGTGCTAATGAAGGACTCCGCGCGGGTTGGTTAGAACAACTGAAACTGGTAAAAGAAAATTGTGGTTTTCAATACCTTCGCTTTCATGGTTTGTTTCACGACGATATGTTTGTCTATTTCGAAAAGGCGGATGGCAAAGTGGTTTATAACTGGCAATATACCGATGAACTTTTTGACCGTATGTTGGAAATAGGTGTTAAACCCTTTGTGGAGTTGGCCTTTTTTCCAAAAGATATAGCTCGTAAAGATAATCCGCGGACACAGTTTTGGTGGAAAGCCAATATCTCTGTAGACCAGAATAATTGGGGTAAATGGCATAATTTAGTGAAAGCTTTTACGCAACATGTGGTGGATCGTTACGGTATGGACGAAGTGCTTTCGTGGTATTTCGAAGTGTGGAACGAACCGAACCTGAATCCGGGCTTTTTGGATGGAACAAAAAGTGATTATTTCCGCCTGTACAAAGAATCTGCTTTGGCAGTAAAATCTGTCGATAATAGATTGAAAGTTGGTGGTCCGTCAACTAGTAATTTTGTGGTCGATAATCGCTACGAAGGCGAAATATATGATAAAAATAAATCGGTTTTTTATCCAGATAATGTGATAAATACCAAACAATGGAAGTCGCCTTGGATGGAAGAGTTTATTGCTTTTTGCGAAAAGGAAAACCTACCACTCGACTTTGTTACCACCCATCCATATCCAACCGACTATGCACTCGATCCTGAAACAGGTCATGCACGCGGTGCAACCCGATATGCCAATTCGACGAAAGATGATATGAACTATCTGCGCAAAGTGTTGGCACAGAGTAAATATCCAACTGCCGAGATTCATTTGACTGAATGGAGTACGAGCCCAAACAGTAGGGATAATATGCATGACCATTTACCACCTGCAGCTTATATTATGAAAACGAATCTGGATTGCATTGGGTTGGCTAATTCTCTATCGTATTGGACGTTTACCGATGTTTTTGAAGAAAAAGGCGGAGCTGAAAATATCTTTCACGGTGGTTTCGGGATGATCAATTATCAGGGAATAGTGAAGCCTTCTTTTCATGCTTACCGCATGTTGCATCAGTTGGGTGATCAAAAGCTTTATTACTCAGAACCTTTGTTTGTCAGTCGCTCATCCAAAACAGGCAAAATATCAGCTGTCGCTTTCAATTATCCAAAAGAGTTTGAGCATACAGTTCCGGGAGCCGGCGATTTAAATAAATACATGAAAGCTTCTGCAAAAAAACTAGATGTAACGTTGACAAATTTGAAGAAAAACGCTACTTTTGGAGTTGAAATTTTAGATAATGAACACGGTAACATTAAACCTATTTACGATGCGATGGGTGCTCCTCATTCTCCAGATCGTGATCAAACTGCCGGGTTGAAGAAGAAAGCCTGGGATACTCAGAAAAATATTCTGAAATCGAATACTAAAGGTGAGTTAAGTTTCAAGATGGAATTAGCGCCTTGGGAATGTGTATTGATAACAGAAAAATAGAAAATAACCGGCAGCCTTCCTGATGAATTGGGAAGGCTGCACTTTTATAATACATTCATGAAAAAAATCTTATTGCCAATCATTGGTTCTCTTTTAATGTCTCTTTTTGGTCATGCCGAAGAGCTTAAACTTTGGTACAAGCAGCCTGCCAAAGCTTGGGTGGAAGCTTTGCCCCTGGGAAATTCCCGTTTGGGAGTTATGGTGTATGGAAATCCGGCTAACGATGAGCTTCAGCTAAACGAAGAAACTGTTTGGGGTGGTGGTCCGCACCGAAATGATAATCCGAATGCACTGAAGGTATTGCCTCAGGTTCGTCAACTTATTTTCGACGGAAAGAATGCTGAGGCACAAAAAATAATAGAAAAAGAGTTTCGTACACCGCGTAACGGAATGCCTTATCAAACCATTGGCAGCTTGTTTCTCCATTTCCCGGGACACGAGAATTATACGGACTATTACCGTGATTTGAATATAGAAAAAGCCCTTGCTACTACTTCTTATAAGGTGGCTGGTGTAACTTTTACACGTGAAGTTTTCAGCTCTTTTACCGATAATGTAATCATTGTTCGCTTGACAACGGATAAAAAAGGGGCATTGAATTTTACCGCTGATTATACTTCACCGCTCAAAAATTCAATCCATACAAGCAGTAATAAATTAATCATGAATCTGACCGGAGCCGATCACGAAGGTGTTCAGGGAGCCATTCGTGTGGAAAATCAAACGATGGTAAAAACAACCGACGGAAAAGTAAAAGTGGCAGACAAGAAAATCTCTGTTTCGAACGCTACTACAGCCACTATTTACTTTTCTGCAGCTACAAATTTTGTAAACTATAAAGATGTAAGTGGAAAGGAAAGCGAACGTGCTTCGGCTTATTTGGCAAAAGCAAAAAAAAAAGACTACAAGCAAGCCCTTGCAGATCATATTGAATATTATCAAAAACAATTTAATCGGGTGAAATTTGATTTGGGTACTACTGAAGCTGCCAAAGAAGAAACCCATTTGCGGGTGAAGAATTTTAAAGATGGAAAAGATGTAGCTTTGAATACATTGTTCTTTCAATACGGTCGTTATTTGCTGATTTCCTCTTCGCAACCCGGTGGGCAACCTGCCAACTTGCAAGGTATCTGGAATGATCAGTTGCTTGCGCCCTGGGATGGAAAATACACAATTAATATCAACCTGCAAATGAACTATTGGCCGGCAGAGGTTACCAACCTGAGTGAAATGCACCAGCCGTTGTTTCAAATGCTGAAGGAGCTTTCCGTAACAGGAAAAGAAACTGCTAAATCGATGTATAATTGTAATGGCTGGATGACGCACCACAATACCGACATTTGGCGTAGTACTGGTCCAACAGATGGTGCATACTGGTGTATGTGGCCTAACGGCGGCGCATGGCTTTGCCAGCATCTTTGGCAACATTATTTGTACACCGGCAATAAAGCCTTTTTGAAAGAGTATTATCCGGTATTGAAGGGTGCATCCGATTTCTTTCTCGACTTTTTAGTGGAACATCCTACTTATCATTGGATGGTAACATGCCCATCCAACTCTCCGGAACATGGGCCTAAAGGTGGAAGCTCAGTTATTGCAGGAAGCACCATGGATAATCAAATTGCGTTTGATATTTTGTCAAAAACTTTGCTTGCCAACGACCAACTGAATGGTGATAAAGAATACAGCAAAAAACTGAGAAACATGATTGATCGTTTGGCTCCTATGCAAGTAGGACAATACAATCAATTGCAGGAATGGCTCGAAGATGTGGACGACCCTACTGAAGACCACCGTCATGTATCACATTTATACGGATTGTTCCCTAGCGACCAGATTTCGCCGTACCAAAATCCCTTACTTTTTCAAGCCGCTAAAACTTCGTTGACACAGCGGGGTGATAAAGCTACAGGTTGGTCACTAGGTTGGAAAATAAATCTTTGGGCGCGCTTGCTGGATGGAAATCACGCCTATAAAATCATTTCCAATATGTTGATGTTGGTAGAACCAGGAAATAATGATGGACGTACTTTCCCCAACTTGTTTGATGCGCACCCACCATTTCAGATTGATGGAAATTTCGGATATACATCTGGTGTGGCGGAAATGTTGCTGCAAAGTCACGATGGAGCGATTCATTTACTTCCGGCATTACCCGACGCGTGGTCAAAAGGAACTATCTCCGGTCTGATAGCCCGTGGTAATTTTGAAGTGTCGATGGAGTGGGAGGGTGGTCAACTTTTGAAATCAACTATTATTTCTCATAAAGGTGGTAATTTACGTCTAAGGTCGTATGTGCCACTTAAAGGTGATGGATTAAAAATAGCCGAAGGGGCCAATACCAATGTGTTGTTTCCAATAACAACAATAAAAAAACCACTCATCTCGACGAAGATTAACCCTCAATTGCCGATACTCAATCGTGTTTTTGAATACGACATAATGACGGAGGCTGGAAAATATTATACATTCCAGAGAGGGATTTAAAGATATTTTTTTACGGTAATTAATGGAAGCAGATTAGGTGAGAACCTAATCCGCTTCGTATTTATATTCATAACACAGCCACAAGTTATGAATACAAATAGGCTCCTAGTGTCGCTGATATTGAGTTGTATGTTTACAGTTTTGCAATGTCAGGAATCTAGAAAATATGATTTTTCCCCTTTGGATCAACTTATCGGAAGTTGGATTCAGAAAAACTACTATTCGGGAGCATCCATCATCATTGCCAAGAATGATTCGGTTGTTTTTGAAAAATGCTACGGAAGTTATTCGCAGGACACCCCTGTTTACATTGCATCAGCCGGAAAATGGTTGGCCGCTGCTACTATTGCTGTGGTTGTTGATCATACTGACCTTTCGTGGGATGACGAGGTCGAAAAATGGTTGCCGGAATTTAAAGGCGACCCCAAAGGAAAGATCCAATTAAAACAATTATTGTCTCATACTTCCGGTATTCGGGACTATTTGCCATCGCCGGAAGTCGATACTTTTTGTGTGTTGAGTAAGTCTGTTGCCCGAATTCTAAAGCTCGATACGGTTTTTTCTCCCGGCAGTCGATTTCAGTATGGAGGATTGGCCATGCAAGTTGCCGGACGAATGGCTGAAGTGGCTTCGGGGAAAGATTTTGAAACACTGTTTCAGGATGTCATTGCTCGTCCGCTTGAAATGGAAAATACGCACTTCACACCCATAAACCTCGATGGCGGACATAGTCCGATGCTTGGAGGTGGTGCCCGAACGATAGTTCCTGATTATATGCATTTTCTGAAAATGATTTATCACGATGGAAATTATAATGGAAAAAAGATAATCAGTCGCAAATCAATAGCAGAAATGCAGGCTAATCAGGTTGGAGCGGCAAAAGTATTATCAGGCGAATACATCGAAAATGCTTTTGGAACATTTCAGAATGGGATTTATGGTCTTGGCGAATGGCGTGAAAAGGTGGATAGTAATGGTGTTGCTTTCCAGATTAGTAGTCCGGGTTGGGCGGGGGCATACCCGTGGATCAATAAACGTGACAGCGTTTACGGATTCTTTATTACCCATGTGCAGGGCAGTGCGGCACGCAGCGATGGGTTCTCTCCATTTTATGATGCACCCATAATTTCGAATCTGACATCAGTGATTTTACAAAATCAAAGTATTTTTCTTCCTTCAGGGGGTCGGGGGGTAAAGCAAGGCTATGCGAATATTGGAGATGCCATGCTTTATTACGAAGAAAAAGGAGTGGGTGAACCTGTTATTTTACTTCATGCACACAGTGTCGATCGCCGAATGTGGAATAAGCAGTTTGATGAATTATCAAAGTATTATCGTGTTATCCGCTACGATTTGCGTGGCTACGGGCTTTCATCCATGCCGGTGGAAGGTAAGGATTTTACTATCTGTGAGGATTTAAAGAAGTTTATGGACGTAATGAAAATAGACAAGGCTCATTTGGTGGGACTTTCGTTAGGTTCATTGATTATCAGCGATTTTATGACCATTTATCCCGAAAAAATACAATCAGCGGTGTTGGCTTCGGGAGGAATGTCGTTTCAATTAGTTCCGCAAGAGCCGCAAGCCGATTTGAAAGCATTTAAGACTAATTGGAAAAATGCCATACGCAAATGTTCGTATAGCGATTCTCCATTTCTCATGACACTTATTGACGACTGGCGAATGTGGCAGGTTTCGCACAAAGAATCATCTCATGTTTTCTTAGGTGATGCTGCAAAAAAACACTTAAAAAGTCATAAAGTGAGCATTCCTACCTTATTTCTTTCCGGCGAATGTGATAGCAAAGGTGCTCAAAATGCAGGGAAAGAATTATCTGGATTAATTCTACAAAGTAAAATAGTCGTAATTAAAAAAGCTGGTCACTTTTCGTGCATAGAGAATCCTGATGATTTCAATAAAGCACTTTTGAAATTCCTGAAAAAGAATAATTTCAGATTGGAAAAATAAATGTGTGGTTCAATGTAGTTAAGTTGGTCACACATAATACACAGTTTACAATACAGATTAAATACAGATGTATTTTTGAAGTATATATGGCTGATAATATGTATTGTAAACTGTGTATTCTGTGTGCAAATTCATAACTTTATTGTTGATATATATTTATCAAATCTCTGAAAATGGATAATCAATATATCCACTCGATCCCTCTGCAAAAGCATAATATTTAGAACGGTCGGGCTGGGTAAGAGGAGCATCGATCGTAAATCGCTCTACCAAATCAGGATTTGAAATATAAAGCTCTCCAAAAGATACCAAATCTGTTATTCCGTCTTCGATAGCCCGGTTGGCTGTATCTCTTCCAAATCCTTTGTTAATCATAAGCGTGCCTTTGTACAAGCGCCGATAATGGTTGGCAGTGTCTAATACCACTTTCATGGGGTCAACGGTTTCTTCAATTGTAAATCCGGAGATATGAAGATATGCCAGATTGTATTCGTTAAGCCTGTTTACAATATATTCGAATGTAGGCATGGTTTCTTCGTCAACAACAATTCCAAAGGTTTTATCCATTGCCGGAGCTATGCGGATGCCTACCCGGTTTAGTTCGCAGGTCTTTTTTATTTCGTCTAACACATCAAACAGGAATCGGGCTCTGTTTTCTATTGAACCACCATACTCATCGGTACGCGTGTTTGCACATTTGGCGAAGAACTGGTGAAACAAATAACCGTTGGCTGCATGTAGTTCAACTCCATCAAAACCGGCCTCAAAAGCATTTTGGGCTGCTTTGGCAAAATCCCGGATTGTTTGATGTATCTCATCCAAAGTCATTGCTTTCGGGGTCACGGTATCAACAAATCCTTTGGCAGCATAAGCACGAAAATTAGGATTGATAGCAGACGGAGCCAACGGAAGTTTGCCGTTTAGTAGTTCAGGGTGAGAAATACGTCCGACATGCCATAGCTGTGCAAATATTTTACCTCCTTTGGCATGTACCCTTTCGGTTGTTTTTTTCCAACCGTCAATTTGTGGCTGAGTGTAGATGTTGGGTACATTAATAGACCCGATAGCCATCGGGCTAATGTGTGTACCTTCACTTATAATAAGACCGGCTGATGCACGTTGCTCGTAATACTCGGCAATCAGATCGGTTGCTGCCAATTCCGGGTTATTGGCCCTGCTTCTGGTCATGGGAGCCATAACCACTCTGTTCTTTAAACTAATCCAGTTAAGATTATAATGCTCTAATAGTTTCATGTTAATTAATTTATTTCAATTTACTTATTGGGTTCAAAAATAGGATAACCGGGTAGATATTCATTCATTTTCTGATAATCCATTCCGCGCTTTATTGCCCGCTGACGACCAACTTCGATGAATTGCAGCAGCTCATTGTGTGTCATTACCTTTTCATGAACCGGCGATATCTTGTCGACCGTTATTCCGTAGAATTTCAGGTTGTCGGTATAACTTTCGGGCCATAGTTGCCAGTCGGATGCTGCTGTGCCTATGTCACCTTCAATCATTAAATGTTGCGCCGGAATATATGCAAATACGGCGTCGGCCATATGATTGTTGGATATTACATGGTAAATATCAAGAGTCGTAGAGCCATCGCTTAGCGCTAAATGTTGGTCGATCGGTACAAATTTAAACTTATTATTTCCACGAAGTACATCGGCAAAATGAGGTGTTGGACGCTCTGCCATTTCGCGAAGTATACCCTCGTTAGCTCTGCTGCTATAGACCTTTAAACCTGCAGCAACTCCCGCACGAAATCCGGCTGTATGATCAAAATGATGATGAGAAACAATTAATTCGGTTGCCTTCTTGTTTGGAACGAGCGTATTGGCTTTTTCAATAATTGCTTTTGCCAGAATCTGACTGCCATACAGTTCGAAAAGCAGGAGGTGATCTTTAAATTCAACCACCGTTGTTCCGCCGGTTAATCTCCAAACACCTTTTC
>Ga0302211_10000227_pt1 | contig 22932 bp, 16 predicted proteins | sample II_Fen_E3_3_FD_200234 | JGI IMG/M metagenome (GOLD analysis project Ga0302211, IMG submission 200234) | Peat permafrost microbial communities from Stordalen Mire near Abisko, Sweden - II_Fen_E3_3 | ecosystem: Environmental > Terrestrial > Soil > Wetlands > Permafrost | place: Sweden: Abisko... | reverse complement strand
TTCATTTTACGCGCCATCAAAAATCGCAGAAACAGCGAAGATAACAAACTCAATGGATGTTTATCGTGGTGTCTTACACAAAGTTCGTGAATTAGGTGGTCAATATCCAAGTAACGCATGGTCGAAGTTCATGGAACTTTACACATCTGTCGCAAAAATCATTGGCAGAGATGTCATTGTCAAGCTACCGAAGGGTGAACAGTTCACTGCATTTTGTAATGCTGAGTTGCCAGGTAGTTCGATCAGTGCCCTCAATCATTTGTTCAAGACACATTATCCCGATAATGAGTTATCGTGGATCGGCAGTTCATTCAAACCAGATAATGTTGGTACGCAGTTGGGCGATGAGTACGGTCTTTTCGAGCACAATAAGTCAAAATGGTTGATTTCAGCACCTGACTTTGATGGTAACATGATGGATACAAACACTCTTCGTGACTGTGTGAGTAGATATCGTGCCATTAATCCAGATGGATGTCATCTATATACACATGATGCGGGCTTGGCGGTCACATCTGATGATGGTCCGTGGAAAGCATATATTGATCAAGAACGCAAGAACATGAAGTTGCATCTTGGGTGTTCTATTGTTGGTCTAGAGACATTGCGTCCTGGCGGTTCGTTCGTAACAAAGCAATATACTTTGTATGAAGAGAACACGAAAAACTTGGTAGAGATATATGCAGAATTCTTCGATGAGTTCTATCTTGTCAAACCTGTTACATCGCGACCATATAACTCTGAGTCATATTTTGTCGGTCTTGGGTTCAAGCGTCCACAAGGAGCAGATGCATTATTGGAACGTTTGTACAAGTTGCACGAAGTTGATGACTTGCACATGACTAGCAAAGTACCTATCGACGATCAGACAATCATCTCTGTTGACGGTGTATCTGATACTGATTACAAGATGTCAGGCATATTATCATTCGTTGATATCAGTGCTGGTCGTCTGATCAAGTTCAATGATGAGATAGTTAATCAACTACGTGATGGAAGAAGAGCAGACACAAAATTATATAATCGTGTAATCGCTGCTTGGATCACCAAAACAGGTATCAAGCAGTTGTCAAAGAGTGATTGGTTGCCATCAAACTAGACTACTCGCAAGCGACTCGCAAGCGACCTGCATACTCCATACATATCGCATGTTTATTTTTTGTTCTCACCGCCTGCAAACATTAAAATTGACATGTCAATGTAGTAATCATTATTAAACATGTCACAAGTTTTCACCGTCAATAACATCGCATTTGAAGTTGCCAAAGACATATACAAACAGCATTTCATCATGGGTAACATCGAAGAAAATGATCGTTTTGTCGATGTACACAACTATATTATCGAGGCATCAGACACTGAAGACATGCTCAAAGCTGGCATCCAAGCCATCATTGACCACTTGGATGCATCCGGTGAAAAGTATTGTCCTATCACTGGTATGAAATATGGTTACATCAAAGGATGGCTAAAAGGCAACACAAGTAACAAAAGAGTTAATCCCGATGTCATCATTGAGTTTCTTGACAAGTACATCATCGAGCCAAAAAAGATCTTAGCATCTATGATTACAAAATGTCAAGATTTTCAACAGTTGTTATCGAAGTATACATTGAGTCCATCATCAATCACATTGGGATGCTTGGTAGATATTATGGGACAACATGTAGAAATTCTCGCCACATACTATCGAGAAATAAGACCAAAGCCAAGCAATATAGGTGATGAAGGCATCGCAGCAAAAAATAGACGTATGGTCGGCAACACTCTTGGTGCAATGTATCATCATCGTGGTCGCATTATTTGTCAAGATAAAAGTATCGATAAATTCCTCAACTATGTGTATACTCAAGAAGACATGCAAAGCATTTTGACCCCGTACGTTGAAAATGAGTTCGTCAACAATGTGTTTGCAATAATGTATCCTGTCGTCGAATAGTCGTTCGACGACGATATGTATATTTTTTTGCGTTGCTGTCCTAAAATTGATCCGTCCTCGACATCATCAAAAAAATGTCACAAGTATTTACTGTCAATGGTGAAACATTCGAAGTCACGAAAGAAATATATGCTACTCACTTCATACTTTCTGAGGCAAGCGATCTGTTTGAGGGTGTTCATGACTATACGATCGATGTTGCAACAGATAAACATACACTTGTCGCCAGCATCGAACTATTGTTGCGTTGGTTAAATAATGTGCATGAAAATTATAAACTCTCTTATGTCGATCACAAAATTATATTGCTCTTTGCGGACAAATATATCATTGATGCACGTGAACTGTTCCTTCATCTCTTTGACCATCTAACCTACACGTATGATATACTTGTCACCGGCATAACATCTTTTGGTGATGACCATCGCATCACAGGGCATATTATCTCGTTACTTGAACCATCATTGAATGATTTAGTGAGTTACAATGAAGAACATGTTCGTATTAAAGATGGTAGTTGCATCGAAACAAAGATCATCATGGGCAATCGTCGCCCGTTCGATTTTCGATCAGTCATCATCAACAAAAGAAATACATCTGGCACACATGATGTGCGACCACCAAAAAATAATAGATACTCAGATGATGAGCACGACGCGAAGTCACGTGTAAAACGCAAAAGTAAGAAGGTGCTTGACTATAATTCTGGCGATAATTCAGGCACTCATGTCGAAGTTTCGAATGCGAAGTTGCGCAAAATGTACTTCGCGATGCTCTATTATGTCTCCGAAACACACTCTCGATTCTTGTGCTATGATCCAACATTCGAATTATACTTCAACTACTGTTACAAGATCGAAGATTTATTGTCTGACGACAGATGGTGTGATCGCGATCAACTCATGAAATGCGCAAAAAAGAAGTATGCTGAGTGTGAAGCATTTGACGACGATGACGCGTGTCACATGCGCTAATTTTTTGTGCATACCATCTAATGCATGTCAAGATAGCAGTATCCTGACATAGTGCTAACACGATATGCAGTGACGACTGCGCGAGCACCTTGTATAACACCAGTCAAAGTATCGAACACAAGATATTTAGGGAAGACGACTTGATCAACACCGGTCAATGCCTTTATTTCTGATCGCTTGAAATGTGGTACACTTACTCTTATTCCTTTGTGTTTGTATTGACCATCGTCGCCCAATTCTAGTATGTTGGTCTTGAATGAATCGTGCAAACAATATTTCAATCGCGTCAATGCCTCTGTGTTGAACGTTATTCTTGGGTCATCACTACCTGATGGACATATACTTGGTCCTCTAGTAATGTTGTAACCAAGAGTCAACATGTTTGACATAAGTTGATCACGTCGAACAAAGATATCGACGATAACTTTGTGTGGCAACTTATGTTCTGTGCAAAATGCTTCGAAGTTAGGTATACCTTTGTCGAATGTGCTGATCGCGAAATGCATCAATACTATGATGTCAATGAAATCATCTGAAACAAGCGCACGAATCAAGGGGCCAGAGGAACCATATACGCGAGTATATACATCGTCGAACTTTATTTTTTCGAGATCTCTTCCTGATACTGTTTCAAGCGCAGCAACAAGATTGACCAAATCGTAAACAGCGTAACCGAACACATGACCTGATGCAATTAGTCGTGCATTTGTTAATCGCACAGACAGCTTACTAGAGATTGCGCCCATCTTTGTTAGACGGATTGCGCCCGTCGTTGGAGATGGTCGAATGAGACCTAATTTATATGCTCGTTCATACGCCATGTTGATCATTGCAGATGCCGGGTTCGTCAACATGTTAATGTCCGCAACGACGATGTCACGCGATTCGTCCACACTGCCCGATGAATCTTTTACTTGTTCCATCAACACATTGAGTAAGATGTCGCCAAAATCATTAACGATGATCTCTGGAAACTGTTGATCTAAGAATGCATCGAACGTCTCTTTAGTGTACAAAGGGTATACAGAACCTCGTGTCTTACGACCTACACGCCCGAATCTCTGTGTTACTCTGCTCTTCGGAACAGATTCAGACAACAATGTATCGATACAAAAGTTAGGATTGAAGACTGTAGCGCGATGAAACCCTGTTTCGATAACATACTTTAGTTGATCGAGGGTCAATCCGGTTTCTGCTACAACAGTACTGATGACAATTTTACGACGTGGAACAACCATCAGCTCGCCATCTGTGCCGGGTGATTTTATCTTTAGTGTTGCATTAGGTTTGTCAAGATCGACTGTTTCTTGTGTTACTTTTTCGATCGCTTTACTACTAATAGGCATTATGTAACATGCACCGAAGCCATCATCGAACAGCTTTTTGACGATTGGACGCAATGATGCCTCTGTTTTTTCTATCTCTTGTGCACCAGGCATGAAGATCAAAATGTCACATGACTCTTCTGGGTCATCTGGATTTTCGCGACAGATTTTATCAACTTGTTCAGCAGCCAAGTCCCAAATAAATCGCGATTGATCTATTTCTTCTGGCCAATAAATGTCGTAACCAACGCTCTGTCCGACCACATGAATGAAGTTTCCAAGCAACGATACTTCAGGATCAGCACGACTAAAGTAGTCGATGAACACATTAGGATCAAATGTTGCGGACATAAACACAACAAATGGGCATCTTGGGTCGCTAGCATTACGACGCAAAAAGTTATATAACATCAAGATCACAGAATCTGTCTGCAAGTTACGTTCATGTGTTTCGTCGATCGCAATAATCTGATACTGGTTGATGATTTCATCATCTGAGAGCATCGACATCTGTGCGGTCAATGTGCCTACTGTTGCAGAAAAAATACCAAAACGCTTTGGCTTCATCTTATCAAATTGTGTCGACCATCCGATGTCTTGTCCGATCTTGAGATGCGAGTATGCAGGCACGGAAATGATCTGCGATACATTTTTTATTGCGGTCAAAATACGCGGCTGAGTGACGATCATACCTCTCTTACCATGTGGACTTTTTTGCACAATACGAGTGAACATCTCTGCGACGAACCCCGTACTTTTTGAGCTGGCGGTTCCAGCCTTCAACACAAGAATGCGATTATGTATGCCTGTTTTATTTAGTCGGGGTTTGAACCATGATTCACAATAATCTATTGGGACAATCTTGTTAAGCGATTCTTGACGATCTAAGTCACCTTCTGGATCTCTTAACGAACCAGGAACAAAAAGAGTAGGTGGCGCCATTTATACTTTAGCAAAAAAATAATGGTTACATTTGATATCATCTGCGCGACACATGTATTAATTACCTACAGCGAGGAAAGTGAATGTTGCTGTGTCACCAGATGTGCCAATAACATAACTTGATCCCCAAAAAGTAACGAAAGCAGTCGCAAATGGAATAAACCGAATTATTGTTCCACCACCAGATATTTGAGGACTAATCGCAGGAAATCCACTAGAACTTGAGAAACTAGTACTGTACCAATTACATTGTACATTGCTGTTAGTATTAATGTTTCCGGGGATCGTTACATCAACAGATGTATTGCTTGAACCCATTGCACATGAATATGTAAGTCCTCCTAATGTAGAACCAGCTACAATATTTGCTGTGATGGTGCCAGAAATATTTGATACAAGAACACGACAGCCATACATAGGATAACTTACAGCTGTTGTCATTACGGTTTGCCATGCAGAACCATTATTGAACTGCAAGTTAGTACCGCTAGTAGCTAGTCCACCAGTAACACTTTGTTTATTCGTTCCAATTTTTAAGTAGTCTGCGGTAACACCGGTATCAGCTACAGAAAACATCGTAGTGGCGATACCTGATATCCATGCCTGGAAGTTAATTGGGATACTCGCTGCTTTTGATTTAACATAAATAGCGCTGTTCTGGATGGGTGTTATTTGGAATGCAGTTGTGTTCGATGTATCGCTTGACACATAGAAATCTTGAATAGTTGACCCAGTTGATGGTTGTACAAAGAAGGATGAAGAAGTTCCTTGCAATCCACTCATCTGTCCCTTGCCGCCCTGAACTGTATTACCAACACCGTTTACAGACCATGCATTATTAGCACCGAAGAACCCGATACCATAGTTGTTAGCGGAAGAACCATTAGCTGTGTAGTTGAACTGCAAGATAGCGCTGTTGTATGAACCTGTTCCAGAGACACCATGATAGATACTTGTGTTTTGCCCGGTACCAAGCGTAGATGATAAGAACCAAGCGTTCGTACATGATGTTGTAGAGTTGTTGACAATATTAATAGTAGGTGATGAGCCGCTAGAATTTGTCATCATCAAATTAGTTAAGTTGGCAACAGTTGAAGTGATTTGAGGTACAGTCATCATGCCCGCAGATGTCAATGTCATCACATTGTTTACACCGTAGAAACCGAGACCGATATAGTTAGCAGTTGATCCTGATGCAACATAGTTGAAATCGATGCATGCACAGTTGTTAGCTGCGGCGGCTACACCATACTGAATTTCTGCTCTCGAAGCGGTAGGCAATGATGGTGCGAAATTCTGTTGCAAATATTGTGTTCCTGCCGTAGATGAATTCTGTTGTGCAATGATAGGTGCTGTTGCATTTGTTGCGCTTGTACCCTTTGTTGTACCATTCGATGTAAAGTTTCCTGTTACAACAGTGTTTCCAGAACCATCGACAGTGAGCAAGTTATCATTGTTGAACACACCGATACCAACTGAGTTCGTTGTTAATCCAGCACCTGCATAGTTGAATGTTAATGATCCAGAATTATTTGTTGATCCTGCAGCACCATGCAAAATGATTGATCGTTGACCTGCAGTCAGACCACTCGCAATCGCCCAAAGAGTAGGTACTGTTGTATTTGTTGATGTGTTATATACTTGTGCAGTTGCGATTGTTGTTGAAGATGCAGATGTACTCAAACCTGTAGACGTAACAAGACCAGCAAATGTTGGTGCAGCGATAACGTTCAATGTTGAGCCAGCGAACGATAAGTTAGTACCCGCGGTGACTGATGTTCCAGAACTCGTCCAAGCAGTACCATTATAGTATTCGAGAACAGTTGAGTTCATACGCAGACCGCCTGTTGCTGCTTTACCTGTTGATGATACAACAAAGTTGTTTGCAACAATACCTGTACCAGATAATGCATCGATCGTCTTTAAGTATAGTGTTCCTCCATTGTTGAAGATAGCTTGATCAGAACCGTTCAAGTTGATGTGCAATGAGTTGACTGCTTGAATCATTGGATCTGTGCCTGAATTTGTCAATGTTGCCAAACCAGCGTTCCAAGAAATCTTTGATGCTGCTGCAACACTTTGATCTTGATCGATCGTCAGTGCCTTTGTTTGTGTTACAGAGCTGTTTGGAGTTGTATAGAACAACAGTTGCGAACCGTTTGCACTCGCCGTCCATGTCTGTGTTGCATTCGTTTTGATGCTTGCTCCGATCGCTGAGTTAGTTGTGCTCGTATCATATGTGCCTGAGAAGTTGATAGTTGCTAGCGTACCGCCAGACACAAGAGCTGTGTTACCATATTGCAACAAGTTAAGCTTCAAACCTGTGCCTGATGCGAGAGATGGTGTGTATGCAGCCATTGCAAAATCAACCAAACCGTCAACAGGACCTGCGGATGGTCCGACGAACTTAGTCGATACTACTCTGCCGCTGAATGTTGATACACCGATAGGAGTAATCGACAATATATCTGTGTTGCTTGAAAACCCGAGAGACAATGTGTTAGTAGTTAGTCCATCGCCAGCATATACAAAGTCAATGATACCATAGTTGTTAGCCGAACTGTTTACACCGAATGTTTGTCTTGCTCTTTTGCCGGCAGTCACACCACTAGCATATTGAGATGATAAACCAACAACAGTTTCACCTGCACCTGGCGCATATGTATTAGTTGTTTGTAAGATAGCAGCTAGCGTAGCTGCAGAAACACTCAACGGTTGTGTTGTTGCAACTTGACCGCTGAGCACTTTTAATACGTCTCGTGTTCCATAAATACCAAGACCCAAATAGTTTGTAGCGCTAGTAGCAGTTTGAACATATCCAATGTTAGCGCAATTACTTGTTGTTGCTGCTTGACCCAAGTTAATTTCTATTCTTTGCGATGTAGTTATGTTTGGCGCCAATAAATTAGCCATGGTGTTAACTGTGTTTGTACCAGTATTGTTCAGTGCAACATATACTCCACCATATGCACTTGGATCAAACGATCCTTTGATAAGTTGATTGAAATTGGCCTGAGCATTAAACACAGCTGTCGAACTTACAGTCAATCCACCACTATATGCATTGATACCGTTGTAAAATAATGCTGGTGGCATGACGTAAAATTGCGATGGAGAAATAGTAATTGTATTACCGCCGATACCCATTGTCAGATTGTTCAACGTGCTGTTATCACTTTGATAACTAAATCTTATCGATGCATAGTTGCCTGTTGTAATTGATTTACCTAACAATATTTCAGAACTTTGTGCTGATATTGCATTCGGAGTTAACACCGTTAATGCTGTTATTGGCGAACTAGATCCGGAAGAATAATTGTTAGTGATCGTCATCACAGTGGTTGCATCTGTCCCATTCACAGCTGCGTTACCATTGAATGTTGCTAATCCCGTGAATGTACTTGTACTAGTTACACCCAATGTCGATAATGTCGATGCGCCAGTAACACCGAGGGTTGATGCCATCGATACAGGTTGTGAGATAGCGACTTGACTAGGATATATTTTTACGATGTCGCGAGTACCATAGATACCAAGTCCCAAATAGTTGTTGGCACTTCCAAGTGTAGTACGATAGAAACCGATGTTGGCTGCGTTATTTGTCGATGCTGCTTGACCTAAGTTATATTCTATTCTTTGTGCATCCACAAGATTTGGAGCAAACATATTTGCCATTGTGTTCACTGCAGATGTTCCCAAATTACTCAATGATACTAACACGCCGCCGAACGAAGTTGGATCATATGACATAGTCAACAAATTATTGATAGCAGTGACACCATTGAACTGTGCACCTTGAGCTCCAACAGTAAGTTGAGCACCAGTCACATTCAAACCATTTGTTGCGTTTGCAACAGTGTTCGTCGTGACAGCGCTTGTTCCAACAGTGAGTGCAGGTGATGCACCAAATAATCCGATAGCAATGTTGTTAGCAGGATCAGCATCGCCCGTATATCGGAATCTAATGAGTGCACTGTTGCCCGCAGATTGTGCTTTACCGATTACACTTTGTACTTCTTGACCGGTTGCAACATTCGGAGCTAGCTCTGTTGAAGTTATGATCACACCGCCAGTAGCAGTAGCATTGTTGATGATTGAAGAAACAGCTGTGGCGGCATTACCAGTCACACTAGAGCTAGTGAATGATGATGCACCTGCATTCAATGTGCCAGTCACACCAAGATTTCCTCCGATCGTTGTTCCTAATGTTACTGCAAGAGCATTTGTCACAGTAGTTGTGCCAGCAGTCACAGTCACAAGACTAGGAAAACCAACAAGACCTAATCCGAGTGAGTTACTTGTTGATCCGCCGGTCACAAAGTTGTAATCCAAGTATGCAGCATTATAGTTTGTTTCAGCACGACCAATCATGATGCGAGACTTTGCACCATCAGGTAATGAAGGTGCTAAAAACGATGATAGATTTTCAAGAACAGAGTTAGCATTGTTGACTACTTGCAAGCCATATGTTCCTGCCGTCGAATATGTTGCTGTTAATGTTGTTGCAGAGAACGTTCCAGAAAATGTGCTACTGATGAGTCCTTGCCATGTGTTAGTGTTATCACAAAATTGTAGCGCACCGCCAGAATATCGAATAGCACCAGCAGTAGTTGGTGATGAACCACCTATCACAACAGCATTCAATGCTGTGTATGTTGGATACATTGTAGAACCACCTACCCAAAGACCAGTTGCAGATGGTGTGATAGTCATCTTTGCAGTACCATCTACTTGAAGATTTGCAGATTGCACTCCTGAACTACTACAAATATATGTATTAGATGTTGCAAGATTGATCTGTCCGTTTGCAGTGTTCGCAAAAGAAAGTGTGTTCGGTAAGATCGTTGATGCAGCTACTTGGGTTGTGCTTACATTTCCATTCAATGAGATCACACCGCCAGCAACATTGATGTTCGCACCACCGACATATGTTGTTCCGACAGAGATAGTATTGTATGTTCCTGAAATATCGGCGTATTGTAGAACACCACCATGAAAACGAAGTGAACCAGCAGTCACACATGTACTATCACCAATAACTGCAGAGTTGATTGTCACACCAACTGCATTCGTGATCGGATAAATAGAATCAGTAGTGATCATGCCTTGATTGGCCGCATTTTTTGTTAGGGATGCGATCAGACCATTTGTATTGTAGAATGCAAAACCACCAGATGATGAGTTACGAAAGTCAAGTGTGTTGGCGATCGTCGGATCGTATGATCCTACTGTTGCATAACCAGTGATCGATGCACCAGAGTTATCATATACAGGGAACTTAATGGTTGTGAGATTACCCACAACAGTCATCGTATTGTCGAGTTGAATGCCTGCTCCGGCCGTATATTCTTGTAGTTGATTGGTTTGTGTGATTACCGATGCTTGAATATTAGTGTAGTTGAATGACCCCGAAACAGTCAAGTTAGAAACACCAAGCTGCGAAGCACCTATCGATGTAACTTGCAAGTTGTCTGGCACATTGTCTCGATAGACACTTGATGCACCATAGTCGATTCCAGGCGTATTGCCTGATCGTACATTTGGTAATCTTTGCATACTTATATTTGTCATGCGATGTTTTTGTAACAACAAAAAAGAATTACGACGGCAATGACCATGCGTAAACACATAAAGAAAGGAGCAAAAAAAATAATGTTCGAACAGTTTGAACATACCATATGCTCGCCATATGCTCATCGCTTATTGACACATTGTACATGCTTCTTTGTTATCACGTCTACATACCTCTTGTGCACTTTGCATACTTTGTGTGCTGGCGATCGAAACACGAGATGCATGCACTTTGACTGTACTGTTTACTGGTTTGATCGACACATAATAGTTGATCGTCTTCAATCCGAGCTTGCGTCCTAATAATAGTTGTCTAATGACATTGAGCTCATTGAATGATTTATGACGAATGTTGGTAGAGATACCTTGATCGATCATGTATTGACGATAATGAACACGAGTCATGTAGTCAGAAATAGACATATCATATGCACTGCAATAGATCTCGCGGTATTTACCCTCGAATGGGAACGATCCTGTCTGTTCGAGTATAGCAATGTTTTCTGGCGTCCACAAACCAAGCTCAATAGCTTTATACAAGACATTTAAGTTGACTAGTTCAGTACGTCCATTGACATCTGATTCATTGCTGTACCAATGTTGATACCAAGGTTCGATGCAAGGGCTATGACTCATCATCTTACTGGTGCTCTCTGTTGGCATCAGCGCCAGGAATGTTGCATTACGTACGCCACATCTAACATTTAATCTTAATGATTCCCAGTCCAGATCGCTGCGAGCATGTTCATACTTGATGCCTGTATAATTTTCGAATGCTTCCCAATGGAAGATACCCTGCGACAAATGTGATCCATCGAAGTATGGGTAGTTGCCCAACTTGATCGACAGATCAGCACTTTCGACAAGTGCATAATAATACATTGTCTCGAAAATCTGTTTATCGAGTTGTGTTGCTTCTTGACTCAAGTATGCGAAACCTAACTCGCTAAATGTATCTGCCAAACCTTGAATGCCGAGACCAAGTGGTCGAAGATCAAGTGCATTACGCTTACATTCTGGAACAGGATATTCGTTGACTGTCACGATACGATCAAGTGCACGAATAGCCATTCTTGTGACATGTGCTAATCGTTCGAAGTCAAAGTACTTGACACCTGTCTTTGGATTAGTAACAACAAGACGATTCAATGAAATGTTTGCCAACGTACAACATGCATAGCTGCTTGATGAAGTTGGTAAATAGATTTCTGTGCACAAGTTGCTGCTGCAGATCGGTCCGTAGTTTTGCATGTTTGAACATGCGTTGGCTGCATCTCCGTTACAAATGTAAGGACTGCCTGCCTCTGCAAACGCAGTAACAATCGAGTCAATGATACTTGCAATTCTGATCTTCGCACACTTACCATTTTGTTCTAACTTCAACGCGACCTGTCTTAATTCTTCTCCGAAAAGTTTATCAGAACCTGCGGAATCAGCGGAGTCGAACACTGGTAACATGACATTGTTTGCGGCTTCTTCTTGTCCCTTTACTTTGAAACCATAGTATTCGGACAACCTCTCGAAGAACAACTCATGACACCATACGGCGTTGAAGAGATTAATGCACTTAGCATCAGACTCACCGCCTGACTTATTACGCATCTCGATGAACTCGATAATATCTTTGTGAAGCACACTCAAGAAGACTGCAGCAGCACCTTTACGTGATCCGCCTTGATTCCATGCTTTGATGTGCGATTCGATGATTTTTAATTGTGGCATAATACCAGATGACTTACCATTTGTACCGGCAATGTATGAATTTTTACCTCGAATAGATGTATATGCTAGTCCGATACCACCCGCCATCTTACTGATGAGTGCTGCATCGCCTCCTACTTTTGTGATGTTCTCGATGTTATCATCGACGTTCAACAAGAAGCATGAATCCATCTGACCGGTAAACCCAGAATTCAAGATGGTTGGAGTAGCATGTGTGTAGATAGCATTGCTCAAAAGATCATAGTATTGCTTGATCGATTGCAGTGTCTCATCGTCGAAACGAACTAACAAGAAATCATTATTATCATCTCTTGGTGCCCATAGCGCGATTGCTTGACGCATGTACATGTATTGTGGACGATCGATGATCTCACCACCTACTTTTTTGAGATATGTGTTCTTCAACTGTGTGTACCCATTGTATGTGTAGATGTAGTCAAGACCATCATTGATAGTTGCATCGATCTCGCGGGCATTCATTTGAATGACTCTGAAGAAGTTTCCATCTACAAACTTAGGTGCTCCAACACGACCAGAAACATTGTTATGATACTCCAAGATGATCTTGTCGTACAATGTTTTCATGCATTTCGAAAATGTGTTAGGCGTCTGCTTATGAATGTTGTTGGCAGTGATTCTACCAGCAAATTTCATGTAATCTGGATGTTCTAAAATCATGTCAGATGCGCATTTTGCTACCAAAGAATCTATTTCTGATGTCTTGATACGATCATGAATCATGCTTCTAACACGATCAACGACCATGTTAGGGTCAACAGACAGCTTACCAAGGTTGTGATAGTTGCCAGAAAGCTCCATGATACGCGCCAAGATGGCACCTTCATTGTAGATTTCTACCTTACCACCACGAGTAATTACGTTGAATTCTTGGTTGTTTGTTGATGAATACATGTTTATAATATCCTGCCGATAGGTTATCTTCAAATTTAAAAGGTATATTAGATGCGCAAACGGCAGGAACAAATGATATATAGACGATATGCACGGGTGGTGAGGACGAATGATGTGCATGTCATGAGTGCATGCGACATGCATGGACGGTGAGGACGAATGATATGTAGACGATACGCACAAACAGTATGCGCAGGTGGTATGCACAAACAGTATGCACAAACGATGAGCACGTATGGTGTCGCACCGATGATGTGTACATATCATCTGTTCTCATCGCTTGCATATCATCTGTTCTCATCGCTTGCATATCATCTGTTCTCGCCGTCCGCACACATCGCTTGCATATCATCTGTTCTCGCCGTCCGCACAAACACAGCAAAAAAAAGATGCACGAAGTAGATGTATATCATCGTCTATTTTGATTCTTCTTCCTTCATCTCTTCACGCTTGTCGGCAACGATCTTTCTAATCCTCTTGATAGACTTTGGGATGTTATCTTTAGGTACTTTGCTGCTGATGTATGTGTTATAGAATGTTGCGTAGTCGATCTGCTTAGGGTCATTGACGATAGATGGATCTTCGCTTGACCATGTAGATGCGATCTTGTGTGCGAACTCTGTGCCATCCTTCACAAGTGTCACAAATGTATTGTAGTTAGATGTGAGTTTTTCTTCTGGTTCGAACTCAAGATCTTTGATGGTATCCATGTCTACCTTCTTTTTTGACTTCTTTGATGTCTTCTTAGCTGTTGCTGGCTTCAATAATTCGATCTCATTAGAGCTGAATCGCGCCATGAACTCATGAAGTGCATTATACATGACAACATTTTCTGATGTCTTTGTGTTGATATCATTGATCGTCACCTGCAAAATGTTTATGCGGTTGTTGACGTTTTTGAGTTCTTTGATGAGTGCTTCGATAGATGATTCAGTGTCGGACATAGTAATAATAACACCAAGTGCGTCGTTCAATTTTAAACTACTTACTTCGCAATTTTCGATTCAATGATAGCTAGTGCTGCACCGAGCACACTAGAAATATCACCCGAAATGACGATGTTGCCTGATCCGTCGATGTATGGCATGCTCTCAGCCATGATCTTTTTTGCTGTCTTATAGTTGAGCTTCGAACGTGTTTCTTCTATCTCTAGATCATCCAAATCAACATGACCAATACGAGCAGATAGCTCTGCAATGCTCTTATGCAATCTGATGATTTCGTCGGATGCTCTATTCATACATCCAGTAGCAACATTTACAAGTTCCGTCAACTCACTATTTTTCTGTGTTACCTCTTGTAATTGTGCACGGGCGATGAGTGCATCATTCTTCATCTGCTCTGTTTCAAGCTCTAAAGAACGTACTTTTTTGAGTAGTTCATCGATCGATGCATCAATACGTTCATCGCGAGCATCTCTCTCATCGTCTGCAGACGGTGTGTTCTTACCGTTTGCGCATGTACATTTGCATGTATCGTGTTTCGACCACTTCAATGTTGTTGAACCAGAAACATCTATGTCGGTCTCTAAGATGTATCCGGAACCTGGGCATTCGTTAGGGATGTTAACAGGGTTATCATGAATACGCACTGAGTTTGCCATCACATTGTTTGAACGGTCAGAGATTGTCTTATTGCACAATGTTTGATGTGTTGTTGAACCATGAATGGACACTTGTTCTGTCTTTGTGCAGTTTGTTATTGGTGTGAAGACGACCTTATCGATCTCAATATACCTGATTGAAATACCGTGTTGAGACATGGAGATTATCTTTTTGGCCAATCTAAAATTGAATTCGGTATTTAACCTTCACAAACATTTATCACAACTATGTCCCTCAAGTATCACGAACTCCTCAAAGCAATTAACGATGAAACCATCGACGAAGACACCTTCTTAGACATCGAGTCTAGCGGTAAAGCTGGCTTGGGTAAAGTCTACTATTTCAAGACCAGATATAATAAACACTATAATAACAAGTCAAAAGACCCCGAATACAACACATTGATGTTGATCGAGATCGAAAAGCAAGAAGGCGATGAGCCAACTCTTGATGAAATGGAAGAAGAACCAAGTAAGTTCTATGAACCTACTCCCGGATCTGTGAAATACAGTTACATCAATGAGTCTTCATCAAACGACAAGACTTATCTGTCTATGACATTCACTGAAAAGGAGTGTCCAGACATGATCAAACTCTTTGAGTTCTTGGATAAAGCGTTCTTAAATGCTTTGATGAGACTCAAAGATGACTTGAAAAAGCGTTCAGGATCACTCAAAGAAGAGGAAGAAGCCACATATAAGATCTTGAAATCATCTGATTTCGGGGATGAATGGACTGGTTATATCCCTAAATCTTACAAAAATAAGAAGACAGGAAAGGTTGTTGAGGTCACTGATAGACAAGTTCGTTTGAACTTTAACTTCAGAACATGGCCACAAAAGCTAAGTGCTAAACTCAGAGGCAAACAAATTTCAAGATTATTCATGAAACGACCTGTCGAAGAGCTTAGAGCTAATCCTGATATCAAGAAGTATAAGCCAGTTCTTATCGATGATAAGGCCAACAAGCCTACAAAGGTACTCAAATTTAACTCTGGTTCATTCGTGGGTGACTTAGTCATTCCAGGTAGTTTCAAGGTATATCAAGGTATAATTTCATTGAACGCTGAACTTGGGTTGATCTGTGTAACAGAAAATCCAAACGGTGAGAAAGCAACTAAGAAAGCAACAGATGACTTAATCGATGAAGATGAAGAAGAAGCACTTAACAATGCTACTAAGACATATAATCGTACTAAGCCAAAGAGTAAGAACGAATCTGACGACGATGAACTAGAAAACATCCCAAAGAAGAAGCAAACTAATAAGAAGCAAGTCAAAAAAGATGATACTTCTGACGAGGAAGAAGTTTCTCAGAAGAAGAAATCTAATGGTAAGAAGCCTAAGAAAGATGTTTCAGACGATGATGAAGAAAAGCCAAAGAAGTCAACATCTAAGAAGCCGACAACTAAGAAGCCAGCATCAGAAGATGAGAAAGGATCTGACACAGAAGATGAAGAGCCAAAGAAGTCAACATCTAAGAAGCTTAAGAAACCATCATCTGATGATGAGGTCGAAGAAAAGCCTAAGAAGGTAACAACTAAGAAGCCAAAGAAACCTGCATCAGATGATGAGAAAGATTCTGACTTCGAAGATTAGATCACGAAGTGAGATAAAAAATATATGACGTAAGTCGACGATGATGACATAAGTCATTATCTTATTTTTTTGATCTCCAATTATCATCTGCATCGGCTGATCCTGCAGAGTACATAACAGAGTAATGAGCACCATTAGGTACTTTGCTCAGGGTGTTAGGACGAGATACTGGCGCTTCAGGTGCCTGCGACTTAACATATTCGATCATTTTTTTGTTATGTGCTTTGTTGGCTGCATCAAGTGCGATAGAATAGTACAAGTTAGTAAGTTCACCACTATACATTTTGCGCAAAACATTGAGCATATCTATGTGAGCATGATAAGTCGACTGATATACCATACCGTCGACATCTGCATATTTGTCAACGAAGTCTGTCCAGAACATTCTAAAATTCTCGAACAATGATGTATGTCCACCGATAGCAATCATCATAAAATATTCTCTTCTTCGTGCAACTGTAACTTGTTCCATCAACTCGCGCATCTTTTTCAGTTTATATCTCTTCTGAAATTTAGTGAACATTTGCACGTTACCTCTAATGATGATGGCCTCGAACAAAGCAATAAGTTGTGCATCTGAAAGTCGACTATGAATCTTGTTAAGTATAGCGCGGAAGTTTTCATACTCATCTATAGCAACGGTCTGTTTTAAGAGTTCGAACGAATCTTCTACAGGTTGATTATCTACAATGTGCGCACATAATAATGTATACTCAGGGTTCTGAATCATCTCCGCGTAATCATATGTGCCCATACATTTTAGTGCGAGACTAGTAATCTTGTTGCGATATTTGTTTTTGTTATACTTGTGATTCTTTGATGTAATCGCATTATTTAGGTCATCAACAATCGATAAACTATCTTTGGCGACGAGATCACACAACCAACTAACTTTTGCATCGACATCAATCTGAGTACCCGCGATAGCAATGATGATGTCAATAATGTTGGGGTCTTCAGATGTATCATGGTTGGCATACTTCATAAATGTTTCAAACAGTGTGTAACGCAGTATGTTGATCCTCATCTGGGCGGTGAGCTTGGCCTCTGTCTGAGCAGCATCTTCAAGTAGTGCGCAGATGAAATCGTGTTTTTTGAGATAGAAGCATGATTCGATCTTTGTGACAAAGGTATAATCAGGCGATGAGACAACGGTCAAAGTAGTAGTAGATGGGTCGTTAATGAAACGATCGATATTTTCGTATGATGTAGTCATGTCAATGAGTGTTTTTTTGTTATGGCTAATATAATTCAATTTTCTTTGACGACTTGGGTATATCAAATGAATAGATCTGCTGAAGCAAGAAATGATGACTATGCTCTCGTAATGAGACAACGTGCTGCTGTACCAAAAAATGTAGATGGTCGTACGACGCGTGCAAACTATGCAAGCACAAGAAATATCAATCCTGATAGATCTCTCTTCAGAGGTACCGAAGATATGGCACCATTCAATGATCAACTTGTACAATATAATGTGACCCGACCATATAAGCCACCAGCACAAGGTGCATGGAAGAGCATTCACTTCGCTTAACTCCGTTACCTCGTTGAGTAATTAAATGCATGACATGACGATGTTTATAAAACAATGATCGCAGACAACGTATGCACATATGTAACATTCTTCGTTACTAGCTTTTTGCTCATGAGTAGCACATGGTATGTACTCGACAATGGTGATAGTTATGGACCTCTCTTCAACACTACTAGCGGTAAGCTCAACATAGATAGATTCTCTGGTGACTTAGTGTTGTTATCTGTTGTTGCTTCTTTTTGCATTCATATCGGACTAGTGAAAGCATGTTTCGCACTTGTAACGGCGCAGACATTAATCACATCGTTGGTCATCAGTCATGTACCTGGTGCTAGTTTTGGTGGTACATATGTTTACGGACTTGTATTCATTGCAGGTACTATCTTGCATTATTACATGATCAGCACATTGCAACGTGTATCATGCGCATGTTCAAGACGCAATATGTGCATGCCATTCAAGATGAGTAATTTTGATCCTGATCAAATCGTCGATCCGTATATTACAGGATATGTGTGGAAAGGAGTTTCTGATGTTGCCGCAGATGATGAGAACAAGGTATTAAAAGATATGTTGGATGGTTGTGAGAGAGCCGCAAGCGCTACAAGCATTGAGAGCAAACCATCTGCAGGTGCTGAAAGCACCGAGAACTTGACATTAGAAAACTACTTGAAGTGTCATGGAAACGAACCACCTGTAACTGCGACCGATGATGCTCCTGTCATCGAATCAGTCAGCAATTAATATGTTCATGTGCATACATGAACGTAGATGTTAATGCATTATCTTTTTTTTGATGCCCGAAATATAACACACGCAAAAAAAATGCACATGTATTTATTGATCGGCATTGCTATCATCGTGATCATCGCAGCAATTTATTACACAAGAGACAAGATCGCGATCAGTAAAACGATCGTTGATAAGGTCACCAGCTGGTTACCACTCAAGCAGAATTTCAGTCCTTATCCAAAAGACTATCCAAGATTAAGTCAAGGCTTCCGTCAAACATTGCTTTAGACATCTGAGTTAGATACTATCAAGTAACGAGTCAATATCTTGCGAGTTGATCATTCCAATAATCGTCATATACATCGGGTTGCTCCTCACTATTTCTTTGTGTGACCCATCGAAGATTCGAACCCCGAGAGAAGCACTTATGTCTTCTACCCAAAAGTATTCATCGCCATTAGGCATCAATACAACATTAGCACTTATCTTTTTTGTCTTATATGGAACACATTGATCGGGCATCTTCAAATCGGCAGCAACATTTCGTGTGAACAGAACTTTATTTGTGGGCGAACAGAGTCGAGCACCAGGCAATGCATCTATAGCGGCGGTCAGAGATGCTCTTTGAATAGGACCTAAAAACGATTCGATGACACGATAATTCTTTACCGCCTCAAACAGCAAGTTGACATCTGTTGTATCTGGTATGATCATTGCTGTTGTAGTTGGTCGAGGAACTTTTGGATCAGCAAGATCAAATACATTCATGATCTCTGTTTTCTCAAAATCATTCAACTCTAACACAGTCTTCGGAAGATCAAGATCACTCATCTGTGGAGGGATAGCACAATAAACATATGTCTGTACGTTCTTTTCTGCTTCGGGTAAACTCTTGTGTGAATCGTTACGAATACCTCTGAACTGAATTTGCGCTAAACGAGCATAGTTCCAGTATGGTTCTAAAATATGAATATGTCTGATAGCTTTGAAGTCAAGCCCCTCAGCACCAACAGATGATACAAGCACTAAACTAACTATCTCACCATGTCTGTTGTCTGGTGATTGCATGATCGACTCGATGCGCTTACGTGATTCGGGGCTGAGTCCACCTTTGATCACTGCAAATGTTTTCGATGCTTTCATAGGTGCTGTTTTATCGTTCTCATTATAGAACTTCGAACCACCGATACGAACGTCGTCGTCTTCGTAGAACGATGAGAACTCGTTGTCACTGTCATCTTCATAGAACGATGCAAAATCATTGTCGTCACTAGCGTCACTATCGTCGTCACTGATCGCGCCACCTGTCCTCTTCTTACCGCTTCGCAAGCGCTTGTATATCTTTGTTCTTTCAGGTGTGTACTTGTATGGGTCACGTGTTTTCAGACTTTCGAACGCATCAGACTGATCAATGCCAGCAAATATTTTTTGTACTCGCGGACTAAAAGTTATTTCTTTGACATCTGGTATTTTTCGCGCAGACATATCTCTTGAGTATTCCGACAATGTTATTTGTCTGCGACTTGGAGGTGACTTCTCAAGTTTTGACTTCGTAAGATTGTGTTCGAATGCATGTTGTCGACCACCTTCAACCACTATTGGCGCCATAGCAGCTACGTCGTCATCAAGCGGTTCTGGCTCTTCGATATCTATTGTATCAGTCTCAACAACATCGGGCACATAGTCAAGTGCATATTCTTTCCAGCCCCTTGACTTCAAGAATTCTGCAAAGCTTCCCAACCCTCCGATACCAACATACTGTGAATACACAAGCCCCAATGTTCCGATATCAGCATTGTGTGCAGCGACATTATCGAGTATTGCTTCATACTTCGGTGTCCAAGGATTTTTGATCGCTGTTAAATCTTTGTTCTCCAAGTTTCCCTCAAAGAAATTAGACAGCTGTCTACTTTTTGTGCGATATGAACTTGTCATGTTGCTCTTTGGCAGTTGCATTTTTTTGATTATCGTTTTTCCGCGAGACGCCTTGTTTGCATTTTCAGCCGACTCAACTTCACGAGCAGCTAAATACAAAGAGTATTGTTCAGGCGACATGTTACAAAGAACAACTTTTATTCCAAGATCGCTCGGAAATTCTATGCCAGTAGATGCGTCCTCATCACCTCGAATCGCTTTTCCAGGTGTTGTTTCATGTGTTGCATATGCAACGAGTCCAAGGATACGATCCATAAAATGTGCCTCATTCTTCATTGTTCGTGATGTACCTTGATTGACGAATGAATCACGAAAATCGTTATAGTCGGTCGGCAAGACCTCTTCACCGGCTAACATGTTGAAGCATGAAACAAGTTCGAACGGATTATTGTTGATAGGAGTACCGGTCAAGAACAACATATAGTTTCCATGCTTCTCTTTTTTGAGTGATGCTTCCATCGTTTTGTAAAAACCGAGTGCATTCTTTGAGCCGTTAGTCACACCTCTAAACAAGTTGTGAGCCTCATCAACAATGACCAATGTATCAGTCAACAATATTTTACCGGGGATAGAATCTTCTGCTGATAGCTGTCCGCTGATGCCTCTACCTGCAGCTGCACGCAAGAATTGAGTGATCATGTTTGATGCGTTCATTGATACGAATGTAAACTTCTCGGAGATGAATTTATCAACATCTACATCTTTGAGCGGGTCTGATTCTCCTAGATGTTTGCGACGTAAGTCAAAATATTTATGGATGGCTTGTCTCATGTTCTCTGCTAACGACTTGGTCAGAATGAAGATACACTTCTGTACATGTCTTTTGCCTCTTACATTAGGGCCATCAAAACCAGATGCACCACGCAAAAGAAAATCTACTGCGATAGATGCAGCTAAAATACTTTTGCCCATACCCATACCCAAGTATGCGAGCAGACCATTTGCACCTGAGTCTATATGATCGCAATACGCGCGAATCGTGTTTTGATAATACTTCAAAAATGACCATGATGGATCCCATGACAACGATTTATAGAATTCGAATATCCTGCTAGTGAAATCACTATTGTTTCTAGGTATCTGATAAAGCCCGGACATATTATTTTAGTGTCGACATATAAAATTGATTGTGTTTTTGTCGTACAAAAAAGAAGATATGATCTTTACAGACCACTTGATGAAGATGTCATTCATCGGATGCACAGATGCACAAGAAGTAACTTGTCATGTTGACAAACAACATCACAAATTTTGGTATGTGACGCCAGAAACTGGTTCTTTTGATGTTTCGCATCTAGCGATCAAAGCAGAGACATTGCGAACGATATTAGTTAATATCGATCGGGCATCCATATATACTGGTGGAGTACATCTCGAAGATGTAAATGCCCCTGATAAGCCGGGCATAAACTACACCATAATTTCTCAACATGTTGCTGTAACGAAGATGATATCAAAACGTCCTATCGATGTGTTGATCGCTACCGCATACTTCAGTCACCCATCTGGCGAAAAAGCAAACAAAGATATTTTATACTTGTTATTGACTTTAGTGCAAGGTGTAATGTTCAGCAAGAATGAGCCTGCCGTTCTACGATGCATCAAATGTATAGAAACTATGATTCCGAGAAATGCACAAATATGCAGTGATGCAACTACCTATCCGAAAAATATGTATTTATTGTACTTGCGATTTGTCGAGCCGCTCATCGCAGAACGTACTGGAGTTGACTTCATACAACATGTCACGAAAAAATATAAATCACTCGAACTAGATGTTCTATGTGCTGACATGAGACTATTGCATATGTTGGATGCATATCTTAATGAATAGACTTTCTATTGATTCGATGTCATCTTCTATATCTATTTTTTTGTGTGTGGCGTATGCTTGACATGCACCGAACAACGAATACAATTCTTTTATGCTGGAGTTCGCAGTCATTTTCTCGTGACCAATAGCACGTGAAACATTTCTAACATAGTTAGCAGCAAGATATCTTTTTCTTGTTGTGTCAGTGCACTTATCGATATAGGACAATCTCGGTATAAATGATTTAAACCGCTTCAACATTTCGAGAGGCTCCTTGCAATACATATCCAAGAAATATAACACAGTCATGATCTCCGAATCATTCATT
>Ga0302211_10000224_pt1 | contig 23071 bp, 13 predicted proteins | sample II_Fen_E3_3_FD_200234 | JGI IMG/M metagenome (GOLD analysis project Ga0302211, IMG submission 200234) | Peat permafrost microbial communities from Stordalen Mire near Abisko, Sweden - II_Fen_E3_3 | ecosystem: Environmental > Terrestrial > Soil > Wetlands > Permafrost | place: Sweden: Abisko... | reverse complement strand
TCATTATATCACGGTTTAAGGTCGATTGATTTCGGAAACTGATATCCATGCGCAAGTCTAAATCGTGACTTATAATAGCCGAATTATTGACTGTCTTGCTAGTCTTAGCCGTTTTATCATTAGTAGCCGTAGTAGTACTCGTTCGTGCATTTTTACCTTTCAGTTTCGACTGGAAAGGACTGAAATCAGTAATTTTATAACCCATTCCAAGTACAATATCTTTCGATAAACTTTCCACAATTTGCAAAGCGGTGGTAGAAAGAGTCAATACACGAGTACGTTTGTACTCCATTTTACCAGTGAAACCTTTCAGAAAAGTCATATTGGCCCCTATCAGTGGCGAAAAACTTTCGTTAATGCTCACAGTGCTCACATCGTAAGGTGAAGAAGGGGTCGGAGTGCCGGTCGTTACATCTTGCACAAAGCCCAAGTCACCCATATAACTGAGATACGAGCTATAAGAATTATAAGCACCTACAGTATAAATACTTTTGTAGCCATGTGTAAGGTCAAAGCTCTTAAATATCTTCTGCATGAAAGGAAGTCTGGAGAGTCCGCTATACGTCAAATTCCAGTTGGGCACCAACGATGTTAGAGTAGGGAAGAACCCCAAAGCAACACTCTGCCCCGACTTTCCTGTATAGGCTCCAAGGAAAGCCGGAACCAGCACATCCGCTGAATATTTACTTACTGACCCATTTGCGGCATTGTATGGCTGACCAGCCAAATTGTTTGCAGTACCTACTGGATATACCGAATTAGCATACTGAGCTTGCACCCGTTGCTGAATCACATCTAAACTATTAAGGAATTTATCGAAAGCAGCCGACTTATAACCGTTGCCAGAATTACCCGATTCGAAAGCAGTACCAATAGTTACAATCGTCATATTAAAATTACCCGTACGTGTAGTAGGCATGCCCTCATACATAATTTGGATGCTTTTATTATCACTTTTTGTGCGCGAAGCTGTCAGATCGACTTTAAAATCAGTGAAAGGTTCAAGTGTTGCTTTCAACTGTATATTTTCCGTTTCACTGGTCGATGCGGAAGAAGAAACGCTGTCATTATGAATTAGCCAATTGCGCTCCGCTGCCTTCTGAATATAACTTTCATCGGCAAAGCCGAATGCGAAATCCAGACCAGGAGAAAGTAAGCCACCTACACTACGCTGTCCAAAGAAGTCACCTATTTCAGTCGCAAATCCTGGTAAAGTCATCGCCTTACTGTTATTATAAGTCACCGACACACTACGCACCATCATAGCAAAACGAGCAGCATATTGGGTATACTTAAACCAAGGAGCTTCACCTTTCGGTTTCTCTGGTTGAATAGTAAGTTTTACTTTAATCGTATCGCGAGTTAAGATCGTTAATTTGTTGCCGTCTTTCACCTTATATTTTATAGGATAACGCGAGCCATCTTCACGAATTGCAGAAACACGGGGGTTACGACTAGCCATTTTATGTTCTATTTCGATAATCGTATCACGCTTTAGCTGAATTTCTTTTTCAAATTTTTTGACCTTCGTCGTGCTACTATTACTATCCGTATCTTTACTATCCTGCCCCTTCTTTTCTTTATCCTTAGACGTTTTAGTTTCTTTCACTTTCGGAGTAGCAATCTTCGATGCTGCAAATTTCTTATTCGTGTCACGCAAGAAAGGTATTTTGTTATAGAACCTCTCAAGATCCACCTTCCCATTTATGGTCCAAACTGCCTGGTTACTAATTGTATGTCCTAACGTTGTTCCATCAGAGAGATCAGTGCCACGATCCCAAGTATACGAGGATGCATAATTCACACTCGAAGAAAGCCAATCGAATACAGGGATCAAATCGAAAGGCACCTTATACGAAGCATTGAAATTCTGTTTATAGTCGAGTGGCCTGCCCAAGCTTAATAAAGAAGATTTCACAGAATCTTTCCACACACTATATTCATCGGGATAAAGAGCTTTATTTACAACACCAGCAGGCTCTTCAATTTCAGCCTGAGTAGCGGAAGTCAGATTCATCTGAAGGTTCTTCAACAAATCCCATCGAAGTGTGAAGTCACGATTCCAAAGGTAACTTTTCGATACAGAGACATCTATCTTTGTATCCCCAACAGAATTATCAAGATCGCGCAACTGAGTCTCTTGATAGAAGCGGGTAATCTGACTATTAAATCCTATGTTTTGAGGTAACCAGTTAAAAGTAAACGATTTGAAATACTTCATGTAGCCTTCCTTTTTCTTCGTATTTTTCCAAGGAGCAATGCTCTTATATACAGGCGAATAATTGTAACTCAATCCAAGCTTCCAATTTATTTCATTCTCATATTTTGTTGTATTGCCAGTATTATACCGACGGGAGAAAGAATAAGTCAGGTTTAGGTTGGCTGGATCCCAAGGCATAGGATGTTTACTCGCTATATTAAACTTCACGTTACTTAAAGAGAAGTTTGTATAGGTTTGAATACTACGAGCAATATCAAGTATAGAATCCCTTTCCGCTTTCGTAGAGTAAGTGTCAAGAACATCATCCAACAAAAGATCTTCGTTGGTTGGATCGTACTTAGGAGAGGTTATTTCTTTTGAATAGGAATAATAAAGAGGAGCTTGAAGCTTCAATTTCGAAGGAAAGAAACGTCCAGCTTCCAGACTTGTGGTAATGCTATACTGATAATAATTATCTTTGCGCCGTTCATTCACTCCTTGCTCCAAACCTCCAAATCCAGCAGTTTCCATATGCCCGGTTAAGGCAACAGTTCCAATATCACTGAGTTGTACCGTCAAATTTCCTTTAGCTGCCCAGCCTCCTTCTTCGTTGAATTCCTTCAGACGTAGCTCATTCACCCACACCTCAGCCGAACGAGTACCACTAGATAGGTTACGTACTCCTATCATCATTGTCTTAATATTAGCCAAAGCCGGATTACCCACAATGGTAACCGTATTATTCGGATTGTTGGTATCACTCCGATAGAAAGGAGTAGTATAAGCAGCCTTCAACTTATTGCGTTGACGCTTCAGATCGGTAAAGACACTTAAATCGATATCAATCATATTATTTTCGGGCCATACTGCCTGACAGCCACTTAAGGTAGAACCGTTATAAGTACCTGCAGGAGTTATATTAAGCGGTACTTCATATTCATAATAGTTGTTATTGAAATCGGTGCCTAAGCGTAAAAATACGGCAACTTCTTTATTATCGAGCACTGTATGATTTAAGGCTGAATCGGAAAGTGCTTCCGCATGCACAAACATCTGTAATCGACTGTATTGACGCACGTCTAATGTAGTGGTTTTATAAACGGCCTTGGCATCTCCGGTAGGCAAGTTATCAACTCTTACGGCTAATGCTTGCTCATTCTCCTGACGAAGTTGAGATTGCGAGGGATCGACCACACGAGTTATTCCAGGAGGCATCACATAGTTTACAGGCTGTTTATCTCCATTTTCTTCAATATTTACAGCTGATATTTCTATATTACCACTTAAAGAAGTTGTGCTTCCGTCTTTACGTTTAAGTCCTTTTTCATATCCACGCCAATCTGCACGAACCAAATTCATCGCCGCAAAACGCAAAACCACTGAATCTGTAAAATTCGTCAAATACATACGCATGAAACGAATTGAGGTAAAATCAGAGATAGAACCTTTCTTTGAGTCATACTGCCTTACCGGAACCTTAAACTGATACCATTTCACATCTTCTGCGGTTTGTCCGTTGCGTAATTTTACATTAGCAGTACGAATGCTGCTGACATAGTTATCACCGACTTTCATATTCGGCTTCAGATGCAGCTTGTATTCGTAGTATTTTTCGGTTTCATTCAGCGTAAAATCTTGATTGATATCTTCCACATCAGGTACACTTTTAGCAGATATCTCATAACTCTCGGGCGAATCTTGGGAAGCGGTTGAATTACCTTCCGGAGAATTATAATGTTTATATCGGCCGAGAATAGGCATTTTAGCTTCATCGTAATCGGAGCCACGAAAATAATGGAAATTATCACCTGCAGGGTCAGCCTCAAATGGAGCCATATTAGCAACTCCTCGACTTCGCAGACTTTGCAGATAAGTGCTATAAGTACTATAATCAATTTCTTCGGCTGAGCTCAACCCATCCAAACCCACATCTTGCTTCTTTCGCGAACCCGATGAAGTATCGAAAGCATATACCAAACTTCGACTGGTTGGCACTTTGCCCCAAATCGTATAATCTACACCCGATGAAGAACCATCCACAGGCAGTCCGTTCTCAAAGAATTTTCGACCGTCTTTAAGGATATCCTCACTCATATCCCCAAGATCAATGTAAACATCGCCCCCAGCAGAAGTTGGATTATAAATAAATGGATCTAGCATCCAGAACTCTATGTACTCAATATTGGCTGTTTCGAAGTCTGGTGAGTCCAATTTACGCATCATACCTCCCCATCGTTTGAAAGGACTTGATAAAGTTCCATCAGAATTCAAGGAGGGATCTAAATTATAAGGGCCACGCTGTTGAGGATAGTAAGCCAAATTCAGAACATTCAATGTAGAGCTCTCAGTATAAGTTGTTTGTTTATCGGGGAAAACCTCACTTTGATAAACTTCACGTACATAGTGGTTACTGAGCTGGTTTACATCACTCTTAATGTGGCTAGGAGTTAGCGAGGAACTTTTATTCGTAAAAAGAGGATCAATATAGTACCAAGCCAACAAAGCACGATTGTAACCATAACTCACATCATTCGATTTATCCGCTTCAGGAAAACGAGAAGGAGTAGAACAAAGCATCCAACTAGTAGGAGTACGTAAATCGATCTTCAACTCGGTATCTTCGAAATCGTCAATATACGAGGCATTATCTTGAATTCCGGAAGAATGTCCTGGAATAAGTTGAGCAAACTCAGTAGTAAAATTAAGGGTAGAAGGAGCGGTTGCATTAACAAAGGGGAGTTTGTCGATTACATTAGTAAGCCATTGACTTTCTTTCTTATAAGCCAAGTTTAAACCCCAGATAGTATTATTAATAGGTTCCTCTCCCATCGTCACCTTTGTAGTTAGCGGCTTCTCCGAGAGGTGCATAATAGAAGCTCCTAATGTTAAATTTTTAGATGCTTCATAAGTTGCATTCATGCCGAGCATTGTTTTACGCTGCATGCTATACGTAGAATTACTTTCCAAGCTAACCGAAACAGACGTTCCTGCATCAATAATACTTTGATTCACTATCGTTACCACACCCATCGTATAGTTTACCGTATAATCGGTATTCTCCACTAGAGTCACTCCTCCGGCAGTAACGATCACCGAGCCACGAGGTACATTGGTAGCCCCTAAACTGATTTCCGAGCCCGAAGAAGCTTTATACTGCCCCGTCATCTTAAACTTATTCTTCTCAGCAAGTTGCTTAGCATACGTTTTTGTTGAATCGTAAAGTTCTTCAAAGCAATATTTGTCGGCTATTGCATCATTACCTATTTTAGTTCGAAGCCATGATCCAAAAGGCTCAGTCACAGGGAAAATAACTCGCCCATTATCAGTCAGTATAGTATATCCTGGCACAAAATCGAATACACCATTCGGGTTTACTTTATTATTATTGTCCAAACGGTCGAGATTCATCACACGAAGCAGAAGTTGCTTCGAAACGTTTCCTTCCGATAAATAATTCAAAGCAGTACCAGTAGCATCATTCTCGTATGAAATATCAAGCTTAAAGTTATCCTTTTGTACTTGATAGGCAGATAGAGAATATACGTTTTTCATCATCAATTTCCAGTTGGAAAACTGAGGAGAATTGACCGTACTTTTCAACAATTTCACAAATAGGCATTGAGTGTTGTCTGTTATATCGGCCGAGAGTTCACCCACTTGATAGGTTTGTCCCATATAAGTATATTCAAAGGCAACACCCAAAACCTCATCAGCTTGAAGAGCTGCTTTCAAAGAAACATATCCTAAAGCCGTATTCAAAGTATACTCGGAGCTAGAAAGCAAGCGGGCACTCTCTATTTTCTCATAATCAATTCCATTGTCAAAATTACCCTGTAAAGTCGCATTCACCGATGAAATGGAACGAGCACCAACATATGTACTCAACATATCAGTATAAATAGAGTTAGCCCGATTATAAGGTACTGTACTACCGGAGGGTTCTCCAAGTTTACTCAAAGCCACAATATTACGAGGATTATCATAATTGGCTTTCTTATTCGTAACCCAAAGTTCCACTCGTTTTATGGTGATGCCTGAAAGAATATTCGGCAATTGGCTCATGTTTTTATTAAAAGTATTGCGAAAATAATCGGCCAAAAAGAAGTGACGATTCTCATCGTAGTCGGCAGCCGATATTTCGAATGGAGTAGTTTGCACTCCTCCCTTGCTACTTACTGTTTTCGTTTGCGTCTCTTGTTGTGAAACGACTGTCTGAAATTTCCATTTACCAAACTGTAAATCCGTACGGATACCAAACAACGAGCTACCACCGGTTATAAGGGAATTATTCGAAGGCATGGACACATTACCAGCCTCCAAAAGCTGAACAATCTCATCTTCTTTTCCTTCGTATTTGAGTTTTATCTTTTTTGAATCAAAATCGAAAGTGGCATCGGTATTATAGTTGAGATCCATCGTCATCTTGTCACCTACTTTACCATTGACATTGATGTTGATCTTTTCATTAAAATCAAAAGCCGTAGTAGATCGGGTACGTTCAGACAAAGAGGGATTATCTACCGTTGTGGAGGTAAGCCCCATACTCAGTTCAGCACTACCTTTTGTTTTTATCTGTACCCCGCCTTTACCGAAAATTTTCTCAGCAGGACCTAAATCGAATTTTAGATTTGTAAAATCGAAATCATCTCCGTTACGCTTTACTAAGTCACGATTCTTCTCGCGATAATAATCCGAGACCGAACGCTTCAAACTCCATTTTGCATATTCCTCAGGACTGAGTATAAGCGGCACGCCAACCTCTTGACTTCCGGCACGTGTATGAATAACATAAAAGTTTGACGCTTCATTATATTCCACTTCAGAAGTCAGATTCTGAGGATTACGTAAATCCATAGGCCTTGCTCTCATATCAAGCAAGGTCAACGGAACTGTTTTCTTTACCGAATATTTAATTCCAGAAGAGTCAATAGGAGCAAACGGAACTTGGATGGGAGCTGCATCTATAATCTTAGCAGGAACGGATGGCTCAGAGGATTGAGTAGGAGCAGATGACTCAGGAGCCTCCTTAAGAGGCTGAAGAGAAGGCGAAGAAGGCGCTGCCAAATAAAGTGCATCCGAGAATATGTTCCACGACATTCCTGCGCTTAATGACAAACAGCCACCAATACTCAGCAATAGGGCAGATATGTAACCTCGTATTTTCAACTTCTTCGTGAATATTTTATGCGAACGATACTTTTAAAGACGCTTTAAAGCCTGTTTTATTACTTTTTCTACAGGAGCATCGGGTTCTTCCTTTAAGATCGCTAGTACCACCTTTTGTGAAGCCATAGGCTGAAAGCCCAACATTGTGAGAGCTTGTACGGCTTCACTATGCACCGTATTATTTTCTGCACCAAAGCCCGATAAAGTACCATTTTCACCTGAAGCAGGAGTATTTAAGGCCAAAGCAACTTTATCTTTTAAATCGACCAATATACGTTGTGCCGTTTTAAGACCAATGCCTTTTACTGATTTTAAGAGAGTTGCATTCTCTGTACTAATCACTGTTGCTAATTCTTGTGGCGAATAGGCAGAAAGAATCGTACGTGCAGTACCTGCGCCAACTCCGCTTACAGAGATTAGCAACAAAAACAATTCACGTTCCTCCTTACTCACAAAACCAAATAGTTGATGTGCATCCTCACGAATAGACTCATAAACAAATAGTTTCGCTTGCTTTTTACCTTGAATGGCGGAATAAGTTCCTAGCGAGATAAACAAACTATACCCTACTCCTGCAGTATCTATTACCGCTCTGGTAGGTGTCAACTCAGCAACTTCGCCTTTTATATAATCTATCATTCTAACCTTTACCTCTTATATAATAATACTATTTACAAACGCTTGCCGGCTTTTTTTATTGTACGGAAAGTTCCTTTTTAGAATTTTAAGAATCTATTTTCAATGCATTCTCTAATCTGAAAAAGCTTCTAAGAAACAAATTCAGGAATAATTAAAGAAAATCGCATTCATTTTGCTTGTTTTTTATTACATTTGCACCCAAAAGAACAAAAGCAAACTAACAAAGAGCAAAAAGCAGAAAAAACTTAAAACAACAATAAACAACTAAGCAATGAAACAAATTAGAGCCGCCATCGTGGGATATGGCAACATCGGAAAATACGTGCTACAAGCTCTTCAAGCCGCTCCTGATTTTGAAATAGCTGGTGTAATACGCCGTGCTGGAGGAGAGAATAAGCCTAATGAACTAAATGATTATCTCGTTGCAAAAGAAATTAAGGAGCTACTCAATGTAGATGTAGCCATTTTATGTACCCCCACACGCAGCGTTGAAAAGTATGCAAAAGAAGCACTTGCCTTAGGTATTAATACTGTAGACAGTTTCGATATTCATACAAAAATAGTAGATTTACGCCGCGAACTTATGATCGCAGCCAAAGCAAACAATTCTGTTTCTATAATTTCAGCCGGTTGGGATCCGGGAAGCGATTCTATTGTACGTACAATGTTGGAAGCAATTGCACCCAAAGGCGTTACTTATACAAACTTCGGCCCAGGCATGAGTATGGGACATACCGTAGCCGTAAAAGCGATTCAGGGAGTAAAGGCAGCTCTCTCTATGACTATCCCTACAGGCACAGGTATCCACCGCCGTATGGTATACATTGAGCTCGAACAAGGTTACAAATACGAAACGGTAGCTGCTGCAATTAAAGCAGATGCTTATTTTGCAAACGACGAAACTTTCGTTACCGTAGTACCTTGCGTAGACGACGTAATCGACATGGGTCATGGAGTCAATTTAGTACGCAAAGGCGTATCTGGTAAAACACAAAACCAGCGTTTTGAATTTAATATGAGCATCAACAATCCTGCTTTAACTGGCCAAATACTGGTTTGTGTAGCACGCGCTTCGATGAAATTACAATCCGGTTGCTACACCATGCCGGAAATCCCTGTAATAGATCTCTTGCCTGGCAATCGCGAGGAATTAATAGCACATTTAGTTTAATAATAAAGAAATAAGATGTTAAATGCAGTAATATGGAATGTAGATCCTACGCTCTTTACGCTCTTCGGACGCGAGATTCGTTGGTACGGACTACTTTGGGGAATAGGCTTCCTCGTGGGATATTGGATGGTAGAACGCGTGTTCCGACATGAAAATTTGCCGGAAAAATGGATCGAGAAACTATTCATGTGGACTATACTCAGCTCGGTCATTGGAGCGCGTTTGGGACATTGCCTCTTCTATGAGCCCGAATATTACCTCGCACATCCTATGAAAATATTTGCTATCTGGGAAGGCGGCCTCGCTAGTCACGGAGGCGTTTTCTGCTTAATTGCAGCACTTTGCTTATTTTCACGCCTTGTCACAAAGAAAAGTGTATGGTGGCTGTTCGATCGGATGATCCCTGCAATCGGCTTTGCCTGTGCGTGCATTCGCTTAGGGAATCTGATGAACTCGGAAATATTTGGTTTTCCAACTACGATGCCATGGGGATTTCTATTCGTGCGATCGCATGAATGGCAAACCCTCTATCCCGGATTAGCTTGCCACCCAACACAAATCTACGAAATGATTTATTGCCTCGTTGCAATGGGGATTGCTATGCTAATGTATTGGCGTTTTCACCTTGAACGACGCGTCGGATTGATCACAGGGGTCAGCCTAGTTATCTTCTTTGGTAGCCGCTTTCTATTAGAGCTGTTAAAGAATCCACAAGTCGCCCGCGAAACCGGAATGTCGCTCAATATCGGTCAACAATTGAGTATTCCACTTATCGTATTAGGCATTTACCTTGCCATTACTGCGCTAATTAAGGCCGACTTTAGAAGACTGTTCTGAACCTTTCATCTTTTTCACGTATTATTCACTACTATTTAGAATTAATACTGCAAAAGATAGTCTAAAAGTATTTAAAACTTTTTATTTAACTTAAATAATTTCATTGCATACTTTTTTTTTTTAACTTTGCAATTAGGACAAACTGCGAAAATGCAAAAGTCCTATTTAACAAACTTAATAACTAAAAAATTATTCGTATGAAAAAAATTATTCTTTCGTTGGCCATGTGCGCAATTAGTACTATTTCTTTTGCGCAAAAAGGAGAATTTGCAATAGAAGGTGCACTAGAATTCAATACAACCAAAAACACCCCTGAATATGGAAGTGACTCAAAGACCACATCGTACTCTGTACTCCCTGGATTCTCGTACTATTTTGAAAACAATTGGGCGATAGGTGCAAACATCGGCTTCACATACAATAAAGACGCCTCAGATACCAAAACGTCACTCTTTGTTTTCGAGCCTTTTCTTCGTTACGCACTTCCTTTGAATGACAAATTCAACTATGCACCCGAAGGATTTATCGGAATAGGACTAGGATCTTATGAAGCAAACAACCATTCAAACGACATAACCGCTTGGGAAATTGGAATCAAAGCGGTCCGTTTTGAATATAAAATTGCTAAGAAAATGAGACTTTCTTTCTCCGCAGGCACTATCGGATACGAACATAGAAAGATTGAGAACTTAGGAAAAACAAGCTCCTTTAATATAGGTATCAATATTGAGCCAACACTTGGTTTTGCGTATGTACTCTAAACAAGTTATCTTTTAAGTAAAAAAGAGAAGGGATATTCTTAATTTGCAGAATGTTCCTTCTCTTTTATAAAATGCCGACTAAGATATTTGTCTGTGTGAATTTCGCAACAAAGTAGCAGACAATTATCAATTAGCCTTATCGGGGAACAACAGAATAGTCAGAGACGATAGACCTGACGAAGCTTCTCAATCGAAGAATTCCAAAGATCAGCTTGGCCTTCAGCCTCTCCCTCCGGAACAAAATCGGTTACTTCAAGGGCTATTTCGTGAGTCATCTCATTACAACGGACTTGTAATTCAAAAAACGTTTTAGGCTCTTCATCTAACCAATGAAAACGGACAAATACTCCCGAACGAAATAAAAGCATCTCGGCCTTACGGATTTCTTCTTTCCCCCAATAAAAAATGAAGGTTTTCCCTTCTTGTATAACACGATCGGCAAACCATCGAGCAAGGCCACAAGGAGTAGCTATTGCCTCCCAGATTACTGCATCGGTGGTTTCTTTCAGGAAATACTCCAAACGTATCTTTTCAAATTTTACCATACTCTTCTATCGGGTTTAAGTAATTGGGGCGAAGATACATCTTTTTTCTAGTTCCTTTCTCATTTTTCAAAGAAAAAGCTAAAAAAAGCATCTCTCTTGCTTTTTTTTAGCCAATTTATTTGTCTTTTCAGAAAAAAGCACTACCTTTGCAGCGCAATTTAAGAAAAGCGGCGGGATAGCTCAGTTGGTTAGAGCGCATGATTCATAATCATGAGGTCCCGGGATCATGCCCCGGCCCCGCTACTAGAGGGCGTTTGAGAGGCTTCCACTCTTGGGCGCTTTTCTTTTTATAGCCCCATTTGAAAATGCTTACGTCGTCTCTACTTTGCATAGAAATATTCTAAAAAATACAAAAAAGAGACGATGTTATCCAAAGAAAAGCCGTATCTTTGCAGGCTGAGTACCACATACATCACATTTTAAGGTACGCGAACTGTAATTAAAAGCAGAATATAACAAGCTATGCTAGGCATCAAGAAACTCGATTGGTTTGTAATGAAGGGCTACTCTTTGCTCTTCTGTGCCACTTTTTTTATTTGCCTTTTTATTTGCATCATGCAGTTTCTATGGCGTTACCTCGACGATTTAGTAGGTAAGGGTCTGAGCCTTGATGTATTGGCAGAATTCTTCTTTTGGGCAGCTCTCACACTCATCCCAATGGCACTTCCACTAGCCATCTTGTTAGCTGCACTAATCACCTTCGGCAACTTTGGCGAAAAATTCGAGTTAACAGCAATGAAAGCGGCAGGTGTATCTTTACTGAAAGTAATGCGCCCACTAATTTTGATGAGTCTTCTTACCTGCGGTGTTTCATTCTACTTCCAAAATGTGGTCGCTCCACATGCACAAATTAAATTATGGACTTTGCTTCTTTCAATGAAGCAAACTTCCCCTGAACTTGATATTCCCGAAGGACAATTTTACGATCAAATTACAGGATACAACGTATACGTAAAGAAGAAAAATAAGAATACCGGAATTCTCAAGGATGTTATGATTTACAGTTTCGCAGAAGGCTTCAACAACTCACGCATCTTTGTTGCAGATTCAGCTAAATTAGCAATAACCGCAGATAAGAAGTTTCTACAACTCGATCTTTTTAGTGGAGATCAATTCGAGAACCTCAAATCACAAGGCAACACACAGTTGCATAATATGCCCTTCCGTCGAGAAAGTTTCTCACATAAACGGACTCTCATTGAGTTTAACTCCAACTTCGAAAAGATGGACGAGGGCTTTATGACTAGACAATATATGAGCAAAGACATGGGGCAGCTACAACGTTCTATTGATTCTCTGAATCTACAAATAGACAGCATGGGACGTACACTTTATAATGACGTAAAACGTACCGTCTACCAGCCACAACATCTTCAAGCTTCCGACTCTATACGGCTTCAAAAAAGCAGACTGAGATTCGTAAACATCGATAGTGCCTTCAATGTTTCTACAGCACAACAACGCGAACAATACATCGCTTCAGCTAAAAGTACGGTTATAGGTACTGATTGGAATTTACGTGGCGTAGCAGTAAGCGATACACAACGCTTCCTACGCCGTCACGAAATAGAATGGCACAAAAAGTTGGCACTTTCACTTTCCTGTATCATCTTCTTCTTCATCGGAGCTCCACTCGGTAGTATTATCCGCAAAGGAGGTCTTGGTACGCCAATGGTAGTAGCCGTCATGTTCTTTGTCGTCTATTTCATTATCGACAATACGGGACAGAAATTTGCTCGAGAAGGCATCTGGCTAGTATGGCTAGGCGTTTGGCTTAGTTCTCTTTGCTTGGCTCCTATTGGAGTATTCCTAACCTATAAAGCCAATAACGACTCAGTAGTATTCAACGCTGAGCTTTATCGGAATTGGTTCATGCATTTGGCAGGCATTCGCGATACACGCCACATCTTTAAGAAAGAAGTCATTATCGATGATCCGAACTATCCGGAACTCACTAAAGCACTTTCCGCACTGGCCACACAATGTGAAACTTATTTAGTAAAAACGATTCTTGCAAAAGTCCCCAACTACTTTACACTTTGGCGCAACCGTGCAATCGATGAACCACTCATTGCTATTCAAAAAGAAATGGAACGCATCATAGAAGAATTAAATAACAGTAAAGATGGAGTAATACTCGATCGATTAAATCGTTTCCCTATATTAGCCGTACACGCTCATCGTTGCCCGTTCAATGCCCCATGGCTAAACGACCTGATAGGCGTAGTACTGCCTGCCGGACTCTTCTTTTACTTCCGCATCTGGCGCTTCCGTATTCGTCTTTATCGCGATATGAAGCAAATTACAGCCACTTGCAATGAGTTATTACCTCATGTTGAAAAATACTGCACCAACCCACAATAACGAACGCTTTATGGAAGAAATTAAATTAAACACTATTGAGGAAGCCATCCACGACTTTAAGTTAGGAAAACACATCATCGTAGTAGATGATGAAGACCGCGAAAATGAAGGAGACTTTATCATTGCCGCAGAAAAGATAACTCCAGAAGCAGTAAACTTCATGGTAACAAACGGTCGCGGAGTACTCTGCGCTCCAATCTCTCAGTCGCGCTGCAAAGAGCTTGAGTTAGATCACCAAGTAAGCGACAATACCTCTATTTTAGGTACTCCTTTTACAATTACTATCGATAAGTTGGAAGGTTGCACCACAGGCGTTTCGGCACACGACCGTGCTGAAACCATTAAAGCCCTAGCCGACCCTAAAAGCAACTCACAAACCTTTGGACGTCCGGGGCATATTAGTCCTCTTTATGCACAAGATAAAGGAGTACTAAAACGTGCCGGCCACACCGAAGCAGCCATCGATATGGCTCGTTTAGCCGGCATGCAACCTGCCGCTGCCCTCATCGAGATCATGAACGAAGATGGTACAATGGCTCGTTTGACTGAACTCTTAGAGGTCGCAAAGAAATTCGATATGAAGATCATCTCCATACGCGATCTCATCGCGTATCGTTTAAAATTCGAGTCAATGACCGAAAAAGGTGAAGAAGTAGACATGCCGACAGAGTATGGCCATTTCCGCCTGATCCCTTTTCGTCAATTAAGTAATGGGCTTGAGCATGTTGCTCTTATAAAAGGAAAATGGGACGCTGACGAAGCTGTTTTGGTTCGCGTACATTCTTCTTGTATCACAGGCGATATTTTCGGTTCCTGCCGCTGCGATTGCGGAGATCAACTCCATAAAGCTATGGAAGCAATCGATAAAGCCGGAAAAGGCGTGATTGTTTACATGAACCAAGAAGGACGTGGTATTGGACTGATGAATAAGATTAAAGCTTATAAACTGCAAGAAGAAGGCCTAGATACAGTGGATGCCAATCTACATTTAGGCTTCGATGCAGACGAACGCGACTATGGCGTAGGGGCAGAGATTCTACGTAATATTGGTGTGCACAAGATGCGCTTGCTTACCAACAATCCGGTAAAACGAATTGGGTTGGAAGCCTACGGACTAGAAATCGTAGAAAACGTTTCTATCGAAATTACCCCCAACCCTTTCAATGAACGCTATTTGCGTACCAAGAAAGACCGCATGGGGCACACCCTTCACTTTAAGAAATAAGAACAAACAATAACTACTTAAAAAGTAAAGATTATGAACCAACTTTCCGACCGTTTAAACAACCTTTCGCCATCAGCCACATTGGCGATGTCGCAAAAGAGTAACGAACTAAAGGCACAAGGTGTCGACGTTATCAATCTTAGTGTAGGTGAACCTGATTTTTTCACCCCTGATCACATTAAGGAAGCGGCCAAACAAGCTACCGATCAGAACTTCTCGTTCTACTCTCCCGTTCCCGGTTTTGCTAGTTTACGTAAAGCCATTTCGGAGAAGTTGAAGAAAGAGAACAATCTCGACTATCCAATTGAACAGATCACTTGTGCAAACGGTGCGAAACAAGTCGTTTGCAACGTAATTCTAAGTATCATCAATCCGGGTGATGAAGTCATCATCCCTGCTCCTTATTGGGTGAGCTACGAAGAGATGGTTATTTTGGCTGAAGGTAAGAGCGTTATTGTAAAAGCAGGTATTGAGCAAAACTTCAAAATGACTCCCGCTCAGCTTGAAGCAGCAATCACTCCAAAAACAAAAGCACTCATCCTTTGTTCTCCTTCAAATCCAACAGGTAGTGTTTACAGTAAAGAAGAGTTGAAAGGGCTTGCAGAGGTCTTAGCTAAATATCCCCGTATCATCATCCTCAGTGATGAGATTTATGAGCACATCAGCTACGTAGGCAGTCACGAAAGCATTGCACAGTTTAGCGAAGTAAGCGACCGTGTAGCTATCATTAATGGTGTGTCGAAAGCTTATGCAATGACGGGATGGCGTATCGGCTTCCTAGCCGGTCCGCTTTGGTTGGTAAAAGCTTGCAATAAGTTACAAGGACAATATACTTCAGGCCCTTGCTCTGTATCACAGAAAGCAGCAGAAGTTGCTTTCTCGGCTGATCAGACTTGCGTAGAAGAGATGCGCGTTGCTTTCGAGCGTCGTCGTAACCTCGTGCTCAAAGAGATTGAAACAATTCCTGAATTAGAATGTAACGTTCCCGAAGGTGCTTTCTATGTATTCCCAAAATGTTCTTCTGTCTATGGAAAGAGCTGTGGTGAAACCACAATCAAAGGTTCGATGGATTTGGCTGTCTATCTCCTCTCTGAGGCACACGTAGCTTGCGTTTCAGGTGATGCCTTCGGCGATGACGAGTGTATCCGCATGAGTTATGCAGCTAGCGATGAGCAACTCGTAGAAGCATTTGCCCGTATCCGTAAAGCACTCGCTAATTTGGCTTAACTAACAATTTTGGCTTAAAAGATACGGAACAAAAGTTTCATTCTTACTATATACTATAAGAAAATCCCTACAGCAAAAATAAATTTGCTGTAGGGATTTCTGTTTTTTATGCCTTACTTCTTTAAATTCTCGCGAAATTCAATTTCCACAATGCGAAGTTCGTTTCCTGTTTTAGTCGCATCGGGCGATTTGAACAAATCCAACTCTCCGGCTACCGGAGCAGCAACCTCAACAATCTGACCGAAAGCATCCGACTCACTGGCCGTACCATGCAGACGAATGGTAATCCGATTGGTTCGTACCGGGCGCACTGCAAGATGTACATAACCTAAACTCTTTTCCGTTTCGCCACTCCAAATCAATTCCTCTTTTCCATCAATCGTAGTAGCAAATACTTGCAACGGATAGCTACGCATACGCCAGCCGGTAAGTTTCAAACAAATATCGTCAATGCTCGCCATACGGTCGAGCGCGTACGTAATCCATGCAGTAGAAGCCTTACCGTCGTTACGCCACTCACTCAACTCATTATCATCGTAACTAGCTATCGCAGAAGCACTATTCGCCCCAGCCTCAGCAGAACGAATGGGAACCTCTAACACCTTTTCCTCGTACGAGGGAGTAAGAGGAGTTTCTTCACGTAACAACCGTCCGGAGAGTTCCTGCGAGGGGATGTACCGACTAAGTCCTTCTTTTACAGGCACTGCGGTAGATGTAAGTAAAAGCGTATCCGACTTCAAAGCCAAGGGCTTTCCATCCTTATCGATAGCCTCAGCCAGTACACGTATGCTACCCGCCGTAGTCGTGCTACGCAATAACACCCGATTTACTCCGCACTCCACAGGCAAATCGTGAGCTAAAATATAATTATCGTCTCTTCCTTGCGCCAAACCTCCACGCCACTCTGCAGGGCCTTCAACTTTGAAACGAATCAGCTGATTAGCCAACGGACAACGCTGCCCATGTGCATCAGTGACTTCTACTTCTACCAATACCATATCCGCTCCATCAGCATGAAACACACCCGTCGGACTCTGAATAAGATGCAGCTGCACCTGTGCCGGTTCACCCACAGTCTGCAAAACAGCATTGCTAACAGCCTTCCCTTGTTCATCGTAGCTAACTGCCTCCAACGTACCGGGAGCAAAATGGACATTCTTGAAAGTATGCAAGAATCCATATTCAGGACTACCTAATCCTTGCGAAACGCCATTCAAAAAGAGTTCCACACAAGGACTGCTCGAAACCACATACACCGGTTTAACCACCGTATCAGTATAGTTCCAATGACCCACAATATGCGTACGGGGATGCTCCACATCTACCCATCCGTCCCACATCACTTGATTCGCATAAAAGGCATCTTTCGGAATACGCATCGCATCAGTAGCTCCGCTACGTCTGTAGTTCTCAGCACCACGGAAGTGAGTATTCGAATCGCTAAAGATTATTTTAGCACCACCGGAAGAAACCCTTCTACCAGTGCCGGGACGTTCCCTATAATAGTCGTACCAACGACGTACCCCTTCAATGGCAAGTTCATCCTGATTATGGTTGTAAATCAAAGCATCAGCTCCTCTATATAAAGGTCCGTCTCCTTCACGATGGTAAGGATAGCTCCAATTATCCCAATACTTACGCAACCCTTCATCACGACTATATTCCATTGCCCAAAGAGGATGATGCGCACTCTTGTTAATATAAAGCATCTCGCCACCATATTCAGCTTCGGGGATGTCAAGCATCTCACGCGAACCAATCGCACGACCTCCATAGGGGTCGTATAAGTCGCGTATTTGCTTTAACTCAACCATGTGTTCTTTCGAAATCGACTCATTACCTCCTTCATAGAAAAGAATGCTCGGATTATTACGATTATAAATAATCGCATCCCGCATTACCTCACAACGTTGTCTCCATTGCGCACCCTGACAATCCTTCTCCGCATCCCCGGCAGGCATGGCTTCGATGAGCCCTACACGGTCACACGATTCCACATCTTGCTTCCAAGGAGTGATATGCATCCAACGTACCAAATTAGCATTCCCTTCCACAGCCAATCCATTACTAAAGTCGCTTAGCCAAGCCGGTACACTCATACCTACCGCAGGCCATTCGTTGCTACTACGTTGCGCATAACCTTTCAGTTGAAGAACACGATCATTTAACCAAACCTTACCTTCGGCAAAACACGTTTTACGAAAACCGGTACGAGTTATCACCTCATCGAGTACTTCTCCATCCACCACCAAGCGAGTTTTTACATCGTATAGATAACCATACCCCCAACTCCAAAAATGAAGACCTTCAGCCTTACCTTGTGCTTTTAGCAACACTGTTGAGGAAGGTGCCACCTTTACCTCAGGAGCAGAAAAGCGGGTAACCTCATTGCCATCACGATCCATAAGGCAAACCTCGTAAACTACTTTTTGAGTTTTCTTCGTTTCGTTCTTCACCTGCGATTCGGCATGAATGATAGCCGACTGACTACGCACACCTATCTTATCAGCATAGATATAGACACCCGTAGTCTGCAAATTACTATATAAAGGCAACGTCTGATAAAGGCGTGGCGTGATGTGTAGCCACACATTTTTAGGAATGCCTCCGTAATTAGCATTAAAATTATTGTTAACCCACTGATAGCGGGCTTTAGTAGTACGTTCACGATACGACCAACTATTGTCGATACGTACGGCCAATACATTCTCACGCGCAGGATCCGATTGCAAATAAGGAGTCAGATCGAAACCAACAGCCATCGCTCCATTCTCATGAAAGCCCAAAGGATGACCGTTCAAATAGAAGTCGCCCCCTTGACGTATACCTTCAAACTCCAAGAACACTTTCTTTCCCTGAGCCGTCTTCGGCAAACGGAAATGTTTTCTATACCATACCACCGTATCTGTTTGCAGATTTATGGCTTTAGCAAAAGCTTCATCCTCATTAAAAGCATGGGGAAGCGTTATAGGTATCCATTGCGAATCATCGTAGGCAGAGACCTCTGCCCCTTGAAAATCGCCAACTTTAAAGCACCACGAAGGGTTAAAATTATACTTCTCGCGCACTCCTTCCGTCAATAAAGAACGATAAGAGGGCGTTGACTGAGCAAGAGTTAAGGCCTTTGCCGGAAAGAGAAGCCCCGCAAAAAAGGCAATTAGTAGAAAGAAAGAAAAGGGTAAGGTTCGTTTAGTAATAGGGATCATAAGGCAGTTAGTAAATTAGTAAAAAGGTCGTAAATCGTATTTAAGAGATCATTCTATTTTTGTAAGTCCCATTTTCTTCGCTCGTTTCAACAAAAAGGCATAGGCAGCTTCATGCTCATTCGGAATCACTCCATCGAGAATCGCATCTTTAATGGCCGCTTTTAAGACACCGACCTGTCTGCATGGTGAAATATGAAAAATTTCCATGATCTCTTCACCACTCACCGGAGGTTGGAAATTACGAACGCGATCTTTCTCTTCTAGACTTTTCAACTTTTGTCGAACTAGTGCAAAGTTATCGAGAAAATGTTGTTTCTTGACTTCGTTCTTCGAAGTTATATCAGCTTCACAGAGTGTCATGAGATCTTCAATATCATCTCCGGCCTCAAAGAGCAAGCGACGTACCGCACTATCGGTTACCTCCTCATCAGCAATAATGATAGGACGCATGTGAAGGCCAACTAATTTCTGTACATACTTCATCTTCTCGTTCATCGGTAGCTTCATCGAACGGAAAATAGTAGCGATCATCTTCTCCCCAATATAATTGTGGTTGTGAAAACTCCATCCCACTTTCGGCTCCCAACGTTTGGTACTCGGCTTGCCAATATCGTGTAATAAAGCAGCCCAACGCAACCAGAGGCTGTCGGTTTGCTGACAAATATTATCGAGTACCTCAAGGGTATGGTAGAAATTATCTTTGTGTGCTCGTCCGTTACGGATTTCAACACCTTGCAAGCGTTTGAGCTCCGGAAATATTTTCTCCAGCAATCCACATTCATCGAGCTGTACAAAACCGACCGAAGGGCGTGCAGAAGTCAACATTTTGTTGAGTTCCTCTGCAATGCGTTCTTTACTGATAATCTCAATACGATCGGCATTTCTACCCAATGAAGCCATCGTTTCGTTATCAATATAGAAGCGAAGCTGTGTAGCAAAACGGATGCAACGCATCATTCGAAGCGGATCGTCACTAAAAGTGATATCGGGATCAAGAGGCGTACGAAGTGTACGGTCTTTAAGATCATAAAGGCCATCAAACGGGTCAACTAATTCTCCAAAGCGCGCTGCATTTAAACAAATAGCCATCGCATTAATGGTAAAATCACGTCGATTCTGGTCGTCCTCAAGTGTTCCATCCTCTACAATGGGTTTACGAGAGTCGCGCGAATAACTTTCTTTTCGTGCACCTACAAACTCCACCTCAATGGCTCCATATTTTACTTGAGCTGTTCCAAAATTTCGGTATACCGACAGATGGGCTTTAGGATGTTGGCTCAGTTGTTGTTCATCCTCTGTGCAAGAGGCATTCAAACGTTTAGCCAAACTCTTTGCCATGGCGATGCCACTGCCCACTACTACTACGTCGATATCCTTTGAAGGACGTTCAAGAAACAAATCGCGCACAAAACCTCCCACTACATAACATTCTACCCCGAGCGTATCGGCCGCTACGGAAATCTCGTGAAATATTGGGGCATCAAGGTGCTTACTCAGAACCTCTTTCGTCGCTTCTACCATAAAATCTGCTGTTTTCAGTGTGCAAATTTACAAAAAATAGGCGGATTTTGGGGACTTTCTCAGTAAAAAAATGTACTTTTGCAGTCAATAATCATCAATTAGATCACTATGAAATTAAATATCCTAGCTCTTTCTACCTTATTTATTTGCTTATTAGGCCTTTCTTCATGCGGTGATTCGGCAAAGGAAAAAGGTACTGCCCTCTCAATGCTGCAAGAAGCTAAAGAGGCGCTCAATAACGGATCGTACGAATACGCATTAGAGGTGATCGACAGTCTCCACAAATGCTTTCCTAAGGATTTCAAAGAACGAGAAGAGGCTGCTAAGCTGAAAAACGAGGTGATTGTAGCCCAAGCCCAAGATTTGGTAGCCAGCGCAGATACCTCGCGCATTAGTTTACAACAACAAATTAAGCAACTAAAAAGCGAGCTCGTGCTGGTACGCAATCGCAAATACGAAGATGTAGGGCATTATTTTGCTTCCACACAACTCGAATCCGCAAATCAAAAGCGCAGCTATCTATGTGCGCAAGTTAGTGAGGACGGAGTGTTTATTTTGACTTCCATTTATCGTGGAAACGGATTAATACGTCACAATCGGATACGCGTAGGGAAAAGTAACGACTCGTTCGTGGAAACCGAAGCAGGATCAGGACGTGTAAGTACCAACCGTAGCGGAAAAGGTTCGCTCAGTAGCGTTGACGACAACTCTTCAATGGGCATGGGCAAAGATAATTCCTACAGCAGCACGCTACGCAGCACTACCCTACCTCGCACCAGCGTACTTGGAAACTCCAAACATCAAGAAGAAGGTGGTAACGGAAGTTCAGGTTATTCAGATAACTTTGGTCCATTACCTTCTACCTCAGAAAAAATAGATTATCTCACCGCACAAGGAGCTGACTCTGTAGCTTCCTATATTGCACGATTTCACGGGAATAACTTAAAATGCGCATTTCTTGGTGCCAAGCCCACATCAGTTGCACTTACACTAGCCGACCAACGCGACATCATCGCAGTATGGAACCTTTATCAAAAGATGAAAGCGCTATCAGAAATTACTAAGAACAAAGAAGAAGCACTTTTGAAAATTCGTTTCTATACCACTAAAATGAAACGAAAAGAATTAGGAAAAGCATTGAAAGTAGAGAAATAAAAATTAGAAATAAGTAATTGAGCGCTGTTCGACACTCTCTTCCGAACCCGTTCTCAAAGAGCCGGATTCGTTTTCAGTCGAAGTAAGAACGGCACGACGCTGCAACCAATTACCTGCTGTATCGAACTTTAAATAGGTATAAACCGTTTTCTCTGTCCGCTTAACCCCCTCACTCGTATTTTCCAATATGGACGAAAGGAGTTGCCCTGATTCATTATATGCTAGTTTATATTGATTTTGTGCTTCCAAATACGTTTCTTTCCGATCCGAACAAAGTCCATTGGTGTATATGTAATTAATCTTATAGGCATTCTCTGCTACTTGTCCATCCAACCGCTTTACATTGAGTTCAATCAACTGCCCTTGCGGATTGCGCTTTATGGTAAAATTACGTTCAGAATCGTCTTTGATCTCACCTTTCACAAATTTGCCTTCCGCATTGTAGTGATAAACCAACGATTCACCTTCTATATCCATCTCCTGAAATTGTCCGGTGGGAGTAAAACGAAGTACTATAGCCCCGGCTAGACTCTCTTCGGTCGAATCATTTGCAGCAGCTTCTTGATCGGCCTGCTCTTTCGTTTCATACGAAGCTAGAATATATGTTTTCACCTTCCCGGAGAGTCCATAAAGAGATAAATCGGGAGTCGCAACTTTAGCTTTCTGCTCGGTTTGAGCAAATACAAACGGCTTATTTAGGGCCAACAACATTACTAGCGCAAAAAGGTTACAAATGTGGAATCGCATATTCAAAAAACATTAAGTGAGGGATTCTTTAATTCATTCTCGGTGGCAAAGATAGAAAAATAATTCTAATCACAAGCTACCAAAAGGCTAATTTAGCATTTCTCGAAAAAATGTTTCAACCCTTCAGGAATTAGTTACAACAAACTGATTCACACGCTTTAAAAGGCTGAAGGGTCTTCATGAAACCCTTCAGGGTCCTTCACTCTCAGTAAGCGTCTCCGCAGCGGCGTATTTATTACTTTTTAAAAGTCTTGAAGCATCGATTTTCAGGGCTTTTTCCACATATCAGGTAGTAGTTCTCGATACT
>Ga0302211_10000222_pt1 | contig 23204 bp, 19 predicted proteins | sample II_Fen_E3_3_FD_200234 | JGI IMG/M metagenome (GOLD analysis project Ga0302211, IMG submission 200234) | Peat permafrost microbial communities from Stordalen Mire near Abisko, Sweden - II_Fen_E3_3 | ecosystem: Environmental > Terrestrial > Soil > Wetlands > Permafrost | place: Sweden: Abisko... | reverse complement strand
ACTTGGAAAGAAGAATCAAAAACCACTTGTTCATTGCGATTATTTATATTTGGAATAGAATTATTAGAATAAAAACGATATGAGTACTTCAACTATACATACTGATTGGAAAAAAGCATCTGTACTTGCTTCGCGCGCCTTGAATCTGGTGACCGACGAAACTATAAATCAGATATTGTTGTCGCTGGCCGATGAGGCAGTTGCACAATCGGATATGATTCTGTCAGAAAACGCGAAAGACTTAGCGAAAATGGATAAAGCAAATCCGATGTTCGATCGCTTGTCATTGAGTAAAGAAAAAATAGCCATTATAGCCGGTGATATTCGTAATGTTGCTTCATTGCCATCTCCCTTCGGAAAATTGCTTTCAGAAACAGAACGACCTAACGGGATGAAAATATCTAAGATTACAGTTCCATTTGGTGTGGTAGGAATTATCTATGAAGCCAGACCGAATGTGAGTTTCGATGTTTTTTCGCTCTGCCTGAAGTCAGGAAATGTATGCGTGTTGAAAGGAGGTACTGACGCTCACAACTCAAATACTGCTATCGTGAAAGTAATAAAGTCGGTTTTGGCTAAATTTGGTCTGGACGAAAATATTGTGACACTTTTGTCGGCTGGCAGAGAAGCTACCGCAGAGCTAATGAATGCTGTGGGATTTGTTGATGTTATTATACCCCGCGGTGGAAAAGGTCTGATAGATTTTGTACGGGACAATTCACGTATTCCTGTGATTGAAACCGGTGCCGGAATTTGCCATACATATTTTGACGAATTCGGCGATGTTACAAAAGGGCAGGAGATTATCTTTAATGCCAAAACCCGAAGAGTAAGTGTGTGCAATTCGTTGGATTGCTTGATAATAAATGAGAAAAGGTTGGCAGATTTACCCACATTGTGTGAGAAGTTGGCAACAAAAAATGTGATAATTTATGCAGATGTAAAAGCATTCACGTTTTTAAATGGAAAATATCCAAAAGAATTGCTGGAGCATGCAGGAGAAGAGCACTTTGATATTGAATTTCTTGATTACAAAATGTCCATAAAAACAGTAGAGTCTATTCAGAATGCGGTTGATCATATTGCTGCCTTCAGTTCCAAACACAGTGAATGCATAGTAAGTGAAAATGAACAAAATATCACTTATTTCGATAAGGTAGTGGATGCAGCATGTATTTATACAAATGTTTCGACCGCTTTTACCGATGGAGCACAATTTGGTATGGGCGCAGAAATTGGAATAAGCACTCAAAAACTGCATGCACGGGGGCCAATGGCGCTGGCAGAACTGTGTTCGTATAAATGGATAATAAAAGGTAACGGGCTGACAAGAAATTGAGATAAAAATGCATAATTCACTAAATTTCAAATATTTTTACACTATTTGTTGTATATTCAAAAATAATTGTTTTTCTTTGTAATCGAAAAGAAAGTGTATTTTTTCGTCAGGTTATTTTCAAACTCACCTTCTCAAGGACTGATATTGTATTAACCCCGTTTGTTTATGCTGTTCTTGAACAATTTTATTCAATTTTTTATTTTTATTTTATGAACATTTACGTAGGTAACTTAAGTTACAAAGTTCGCGAAAATGACCTTCAAGGGGTTATTGAAGAGTATGGTCAAGTTGAGTCTTGCAAAATTATCAAAGATCGCGAAACAGGAAAATCAAAAGGATTTGCATTTGTAGAAATGGCTGACGATGCTGCTGCTGCAAAAGTAATCGAAGAATTAAACGGAGCTGAATTTGATGGCCGTTCAATGGTTGTTAAAGAAGCACGCCCAAGAAACTAAGATTAAGTTTTTAAGACACAAAAAGAACTTCTGTTATCGAAAGATGACAGGAGTTTTTTTGTAAAAATACATTTATAAATGAGCAATTTAAAAGGATTGTATACTCAAAGCAGCGTTTTCTCCAAACTGCTTATACTTATTGGCTTGTTATTCGTGTTCGCGGTGTTCGGATCGGTCATCTGGCTATTGATAACGCACGGAGACATGGCTGATAGTGGCTCTATGAAACTGCTACAGCTGATTCAATCTATAGCTGTGTTTATATTGCCGGCCATAGTATTGGCGTATCTTTGCTCAAATAACGCGAAAGTTTTTTTGTCTTTAGATAAGCCAGTGAACTGGATTGCTGTTTTGTTTGTAATCTTGTTTATGATACTTATCGTTCCTTTTATCAATTTGTTAGGTGATCTGAATCAGCGATTGGTTTTGCCTGATGCTTTATCGGGCTTAGAAAAAATGATGAAATCTTCCGAAAATGATAGAGCTGAACTTACCGCGAAATTTCTTAATGTCCACAACTTACCGGCATTATTTTTTAATATTTTCTTAATAGCCATATTACCGGCAATAGGTGAGGAGCTCTTTTTTAGGGGAGCAATTCAAGGGGTACTTCAACGGAAACTGAATGTCAAGTTGGCCATATGGATAACAGCGGTAGTATTCAGCGCTATTCATATGCAATTTTATGGCTTTGTTCCACGTATGCTTCTCGGAGCTTTTTTTGGATATTTGCTTGTATGGAGTGATAATCTATGGTTGTCGATAGTGGCGCATTTTAGCAATAATGTGCTGGCTGTAATTTTTTATTATCTTAAGAATAATGGATATAAAGTACCGGATATTGATACTGCAGGTACCGGTAATACTCTCTGGCTTGGCATAGTCAGTGGAGTAATTGCAATTTTCGGCTTCTATCTTTTTATGCGCTATTTTCAAAAAGCCCCTAAAAGAACTTTGAACTTATGAGTGCACTGGGGTTGATATTATTTGATTTTTAGCAGAAGCAGAAAATGTTTTCCATCCTGACTTAACAATAAATGTTCGAAAATGAGTATTTTTGTAAGCAGAAAGACAATAGAAAGTGTATTTTAAAGTTTAAAATTCAAGTCAAAAGTATTGCATTCGTACTTTCAGGAGCTTTAGGTTATATCAAATAGCTTTTTATACTCATAATTTCAACTCGTAACCGTTTGAAAAAATACGTAAAAAATATAATTCTGTTTATGCTGCTAATACTGCTTGTTAGTGGCTGTTCTACCAATAAGAATACCTGGTTGTCCAGAAACTATCAGGCTTTAAATACGCGTTTTAATGTCTATTTTAATGGAGATGTTAGTTATAACGATGGATTAAAAAATATTCAGAGAGCGCACAAGGAGGATTATTCGGGTATTATTCCGATGTACCCGATAAGTGTACATTCCAATGCAAATTCAGCGCAAAGCAATATGGATCTGGCAATTGAGAAATGTCGTAAAGCCATAAAGTTACATTCAATAAAGGTAAAGCCCCAGAAGAACTATAAACGGAGTAATTCCCCAGAATACAAGCTGTTTTATAATCAGGAAGAATTTAATCCGGTCATGAAAGATGTGTGGCTGCTACAAGGGAAGGCTGAATTTCACAAAGCCGATTTTTTAGGATCGGTTGGAACATTTTCTTATATTAAACGGCATTTCGAGTCCGATAAAAGTCTGGAAGTAACATGTCAGCTCTGGATAGCAAGGGCATACGGCGAAATGGGCTGGATTTATGAAGCAGAGCAGGTACTGTCCAGCATTCAGCAAAACAATCTGAAGCATTCTAATGTCGGACTTTTTGCTTCCGTCAATGCAGATATATTATTGAAAAAGCATTTGTATAAGGAAGCTATTCCTTTTGTGCAACTGGCTTTATCAAAGGAAACCGGTAAATACTATCAACAGCGCTTTTCCTATCTGCTGGCTCAGCTTTACCAAAAAGCAAACAATAAAAAAGCTGCCTACGACTTATATTCCAAGGTCATTAAATTAAACGCTCCTTATGAAATGGAGTTTAATGCACGGGTAAACAGGGCACAATTAGATCAGGGAAATATAGCAGATGTTCGGAAAGAGTTGCTCAATTTGATGAAGAACCGGAACAATAAGAATTATCTTGATTTGTTGTATTATGCATTAGGAAATACATATTTGCAACATGCAGATACTCTGAAAGCGATTGAGAATTATAAACTTTCGGCTGTTAAAAGTACCCAGAAGGGTTTAGCCAAGGCTGCTACTCTTATTACATTGGGTGATATTTATTATTCCAAAAGGAAATATGTACTTGCTCAACCATGCTACGAAGAAGCAGGGAGAATCATTACGAAAGATCATGAAGACTACAATCGTGTAAGCAGACTGGGAGAAATGCTAAGCGAGCTGGTTGTGCAAAACAACATTGTAGTATTGCAGGATAGTTTACAAAGACTCTCGGCGATGAGTGAAGATAAACGCCTTGAGGTGGTGAATAACATCATTAATAGATTAACGGCAGATGAAAGAGCTGCTGTGGAGAAAGAGGCGAAAGAAAAACAAGAAGCTATAGCTGAGGCAGAATCCGAGTCGGAACCTATGGGACAGCCAATCGGCATGAACAATTTGTCTAAAAAAGCGATAGGAAGTACAGGTGAATGGTATTTCTACAATCCCAATACTATAAAAAGCGGTGAAGCAGAGTTTCTAAAAAGATGGGGTAAGCGTAAATTGGAAGATAACTGGAGGCGAATAAATAAGTCTACATCGCTTATAGCCGAAGATACTACTACTAAAACAGAGGTGGTTAAAGACGTAAAAAATGATACAACTACAAATTCAAAAGCTATAAGTGATAACAAACGTCCGGAATTTTATCTGAAGCAAATACCTGTTTCGGCTGGTCAGATAGAGAAATCAAATGCCGACATAGCCACGGCTTTATTCTCGATGGGACAGATTTATAAGGATAAAATTGAAGACATTCCGATGTCAATAGCTACATTCGAAGAATTTTGCCGCAGATTTGGTTCGGACAAACGGGTTGCAGATGCATATTTTAATATCTATCTGATGCAATTAAAAAGCGGAAATCAGGATCAGGCCAATTTGTACAGAACAAAACTTATAGCAGATTTTCCAAACACCAACTATCAGAAGATTCTTTCTCAGCCCGATTATGCTGCGCGGCTTGAAAACATGTATAAAGAACAGGACTCAATTTATAATCTGACATATAATGCCTTCAGCCAAAGTGATTATAAGACTGTTTACAAGCAGGTTGCTTATGCGAAGCAAAACTTCCCACAGTCAACCCTGATGCCTAAGTTCCTATTCTTAAATGCATTGAGTCTTGGAAAAAATGACAAAGAAGACAATTTCAGAACAGCCTTGAATAATTTGCTGAAAAACTACCCCGAAAGTGACGTAAGTGCAATGGCAAAAGATATTCTGGCGCTGATGCGGCAGGGTAAGGAGGCTATACAGGGAACTTCGGGCGGCTCATTATTTACCAGAAGGGAAGAGAAGTCTGTTCGTGTTGAGGACAACACAGAATCCAATCAACAGTTTACTGCTGAAAAAGATGGCAGACACAGAGTGCTGTTTATCAGTCAGGTGAAAGATGGGGTTATCAATAAATTGTTGTACAATATTGCTTCGTTCAACTTTTCGAGATTCATGATAAAGGATTTTGATTTGGTGGTGAGCAAACTGGATTCTACGCGTAATATTTTGTCAGTTACTAATTTTGAATCGTATGATGAGGCTGTCTGGTATCTGAACTCAGTTTCTACGGATGCTTCATTAACGAATTTGCTTGACCAATATAAAGTTCAAAAAGTAATCATATCAGATAAAAACTTTGCGCTAGTCAAAACAACGGTTAATTTGGATGATTATCTTTTGTTTCATGGCAAAATGCCAGAAAACAAACAGGCTACTACGGTTGTTTTAAACACTCCTCCTGTAATTGAAGAGAAAGTAATTGCAAATGATAATTCGACGAAACCAGTTGAGAAAAAGGTTGAGGCTACGGCTAGTAAAACTGTTCAGAAGCCAGAAGAAAAGCGGGAAACAAAACTTTTAGAGAAACCAGTAGAAAATTTATCGGTAGCAAAAGCCGCTGATAAGCCAATAGAGAAACCGGTTCAGCCGCAGACAAGTGCCGCTAAAACTCAGACGGTATCGAAACCTGATATGACGGTACAAAAAGCTGAAGTTATCGAGAAAGAAACTCCTGCTGTGATTCCGGCTAAACCAAAGCAGGAAACTGTAGTCCCATTGTTTAAAGGTTTGTATGCTTATCGTGCTAATGAACCTCATTTTGTTGCCGTATTTATTGTTTCAGGTTCGATTGATTTTGCTAAGACCAAGTCTGCTTTTGATGAATATAATGCGAAAAACTATGGCATAATGAATCTGAAAGTATCGTTGGAAAATATGAATAATCAAAAGATGATTCTCGTTGGTCCCTTAAATGATGCTCAGATAGCTAAATCATATTTACTGCGGATGGTGAAGGAAAAAACCTTATTTGAAGGACTTAAAGCTGCAAATTACAGAAACATTATTAGTACACAGGAGAATTTGAATACGATTGTTCAAAAAAATCAATTGAAGACGTATTTTGAATTTATGCAAGAGTATTATTTAAAATAAACCCTCAGGGGATTTGAAGAGTTGCTGATTATGAGAAAAGACCGCATACTTTGGGCTGATGATGAAATGGACTTGTTAAGACCGTACATTCTTTTTCTTGAAGAAAAAGGATACGAGGTGGTTACAGCTACCAATGGAAAAGACGCTGTTGAACTTTGTCAGAAAGAAACTTACGATATTATCTTCTTAGACGAAAATATGCCGGGTCTTAGCGGGCTCGAAACTTTAGCCCTGATAAAAGAAATAGATCCGGATGTGCCTATGGTGATGATTACCAAAAGCGAAGAAGAGAATATAATGAATATGGCCATTGGCAGTAAAATAGCTGATTACCTGACTAAACCGGTAAATCCAAGTCAGATTTTGCTGACGTTGAAAAAGAATATTCACCAAAAGGAAATAGTAACAGAACATACAACTTCGTCCTACCAGTCTCAGTTTGGGCGTATTGGTATGCAAATAAACGATTCATTGACCTACGAAGATTGGGTAGAGGTTTATAAGAAATTGGTATATTGGGAACTGGAGCTGGCGGAAACCAATAATGGCATGGATGAGATGCTTAAAATGCAAAAAACAGAAGCCAATAATACATTTACTAAATTTGTTAGAAGAAATTACGAGTATTGGTTTGAACATCCTGAGAGAAGACCTCTGATGAGTCCAGATTTATTTAAAACCAAGGTTTTTCCATTGCTCGATAAAGGAGAAAAAGTGTTCTTTGTGTTGGTAGATAATTTTCGTTACGACCAGTGGAAGGTGATACGCGAGTTGCTGAGTGAGTTTTATCAATTCAACGAAGAGGAGTTGTATTGCAGTATGCTCCCTACGGCCACACAATATGCCAGAAATGCGATTTTTTCCGGACTTTTCCCATTGCAGATTCAACAACTGTACCCACAATTATGGGTAGAAGAAGAGGATGAAGAAGGAAAAAATATGAATGAGAATGAATTATTGCAGACTCTTTTTCAGCGATATAGAAAAAACTACACATTTTCATATCATAAAATCAATGATTCCAACTCTTGCGAACGGTTAATTGATCAGTTGCCCCGAATTGATGGGAATCAACTGAATGTATGTGTTTTGAATTTTATTGATATGCTTTCGCATGCTCGGACAGAGTCAAAAATGATGCGTGAACTGGCTAATGATGTAGAAGCTTATCGTTCTCTTACGCTTTCGTGGTTTAAACATTCAGCCACATACGAACTGTTTAAAGCAATTGCTAAACGGGGTTATAAGGTTATTTTCACAACTGACCACGGCACCATTCAGGTTGACAATGCGATAAAGGTGATAGGAGATAAAAATACCAACGTAAACCTGCGTTATAAGGTTGGTAAAAACTTAAGCTACAACAAAAAAGAAGTCTTTGAACTGCTACAACCAAGCAAAGTGGGATTGCCCAGCCCTAATGTGAGTTCGGCCTATATCTTTGCTTACAATAGTAACTTTTTTGCTTATCCGAATAATTACAATCATTATGTAGGGTATTATAAAGACACATTTCAGCACGGTGGAATTTCAATGGAAGAGATGCTGATACCATTTGTGGTTATGCAACCTAAGTAAAGACACAGCAGCTAAATTTTATAGCTGAACTAAATTATTATATATTAAAAACAAGACTAACTTAATTCCCCACAAAGGGATAAGGGTGATTATTATGAAAACTTACACCAACGTAAAAGACCTTGGTAACTTGCAGGATGCAATTAAAGAGGCACTGGAGATCAAAAAAAATCGTTATGCTTATAAACATATAGGCGAAAATAAAACCTTACTCATGGTTTTCTTTAATTCCAGTTTGCGCACTCGCCTTAGTACACAAAAAGCCGGAATGAATCTGGGTATGAACACAATGGTGCTTGATATCAACCAAGGAGCATGGAAACTTGAGACAGAGCGTGGTGTAATTATGGACGGCGACAAACCGGAGCATATTCTGGAAGCAATTCCGGTAATGGCTTGTTACTGCGATGTGATTGGAGTTAGGGCTTTTGCAAATTTTGAGAGCAAAGAATTCGACTATCAGGAAACAATTATTAATCAGTTTATTCAGTATTCAGGAAAACCGGTTTTCAGTATGGAAGCTGCAACGGGGCATCCGCTTCAGGCATTTGCCGACCTGATAACCATCGAAGAATACAAAAAAACACCTCGTCCAAAAGTTGTTTTGACGTGGGCGCCACATCCAAAAGCTTTGCCGCAAGCAGTTCCTAATTCGTTTGCCGATTTTATGAATGAAGCGGATGTGGACTTTGTGATAACTCACCCTCATGGTTACGAACTAGCCGAGAAATTTGTGCGTGGTGCTAAAGTGGAGTATGATCAAATGAAAGCATTCGAAGGTGCTGATTTTATTTATGCCAAAAACTGGGCAGCTTATCAGGATCCAAACTATGGAAAAATACTGAGTACAGATCGTAGTTGGACAGTAAGTGAGCGACAAATGGCGGTAACCAACAATGCTCACTTTATGCACTGTTTGCCTGTACGTAGAAATATGATTGTGACCGACGAAGTTATTGAAAGTCTGCAGTCGATAGTAATACCCGAAGCTGCTAATCGCGAAATATCAGCTCAGGTAGTAATAAAAAGATTATTAGAAAGCATATAAACCATGAATTTAGAAACAGTTATCGCTTCCATTCGAAATGTACCGGATTTTCCAAAACCGGGAATCATATTTAAAGATATTACCACTGCCATGAAAGATGCAGAAGTCCTGAAATTTATTTCAGACAGTCTGTACGAAGAATATAAAGATAAAGGAATAACCAAAGTAGTCGGGGTCGAAAGCCGTGGATTTGTATTGGGGAGTATTCTTGCATACAAATTGGGAGCCGGTTTTGTATTGTTACGTAAGCCGGGTAAACTGCCTGCTGACACTTACAAAGTAGATTATGACCTGGAATATGGTTCAGATTCGCTTGAAATACATAAAGATTCGATAGAGGAAAACGATGTGGTTTTGTTGCATGACGATTTGTTGGCAACCGGAGGAAGTGCCAATGCGGCATTGGAACTGCTTAAAAAGTTCTCTCACAATCCTGTGTATGTCAGTTTCTTGATAGAGCTTACTTTTTTGGACGGCAAAAAACGGTTGGGAGCAGCAAAAGAAATTCACTCATTAATTCAATTTTAAAGCCCCTAAATCCCCCAAAGGGGACTTAAATAAATTATAATATGACTACTCAAAAAGATACTAATTACGTTCCGGCTTCGGTGGAGAGTCTCTGCATCGTAAAAGTTGGAGGGAAAATAGTAGAAGAACCTCAAAGTCTAAAACAGTTGTTATCCGATTTTTCAAAAATAAAAGGTTACAAAGTGTTGGTACACGGTGGTGGACGCTCTGCTACTGCACTGGCAGCCAAACTTGGGATAGAAAGTAAGATGGTAAACGGTCGTCGCATTACCGATGAAGAAACCCTGAAAGTGGTGACGATGGTATATGGCGGTCTGGTGAACAAACAAATAGTAGCAGGACTTCAGGCTATTGGTGTAAATGCATTAGGATTGACTGGTGCTGATATGAATTATATGCGTTCGGAGAAACGTCCTGTAAAAGATGTTGATTATGGCTTTGTGGGTGATGTGAAAGATGTAAATGCCGATATCTTGGCCGACTTAATTAGCAAAGGTGTTGTTCCTGTACTGGCTCCGTTGACACATGATAAAGAAGGAAATCTATTGAATACCAATGCGGATACCATAGCCAGTGAAGCTGCTAAAGCTTTGGCTGAACATTTTGAAGTGACGCTGATGTATTGTTTTGAAAAGAAAGGTGTTTTGACGGATGAGAATGACGACGAAAGCGTCATTTCGAATCTGACTCCTGAACTTTTTGAGAAATATGTTGCCGAAGGGATAATCAATGGAGGCATGATTCCAAAACTGGAAAACTCATTTGAAGCGCTGAATGCAGGGGTGAGAGCAGTGGTTATAACCAGAGCAGACCTGATTCATACTGATGGAGGAACAAAGATAGAGCTTTAGATTTAGTGGTAAGCAGCAAGATAAGAAAGAAGAGGCGGGAGTGTTTAGCTTTCCGCCTCTTTTGATTGCAAAGGAGATATGTTTTTTGCAGTTTTCTATTATTCCATTTAAGCCTGATTTTCTTCCAATGCCCGACAGACCCAACCATAGAAATACACTTTACTGGTAGGCCTTTTTTTGATGATGTCAATGTAATAAGCTATTTTTTCTATTGTAAAGGCTGCCAAAAAATGATCGGGATTAAATGCATTCAAATTCTCGAGTGAATGTGTTCCAATACTTCCATCAACAGTCGCGCCTACTACCTTTTGTGCCAGCATGGCACTCTTTTTCACTCCCACATTCACACCAAAGTCGAAAATAGATTCTGCTACTGCCTGATTTACTATCTGATCGGCATTAATTGTGTTCCAAAAATTAAGCTGATAGAACTTAGCAATCAGTGATTGGAGTGCTGTATCTTTTTCCAGACTGGCAGGAAATCCGGGCTGCTTTTTGTATTGATCTATTTGTGCCCAACCACTCCAATTGCCCTGCATCTTACGTGCAATTCCTTTATATGTTTCTCCACCCGGATCGTTAGGATCGTTTCCATATCCGCCCTCATGGGCTAGCACTTTCTGAAGTGCCGGTTGAAATTGTGCCATAATAAAATTGATATTTATCTTGATTTATTGTAAAGATTAAGTAATGGAAGATCAACACAAATACTTGCTGTAAATCTTAATGTTTTCTCTCCAAAAGTATTTTCTTTCGCGCTCACGGCTGTTAGTAACGGAGCCATTTGGCAACCTATATTAAAAGAAATAGGACATTTAGGTATTCCCCAGGAAATAAATAAACCTGGAGAAATGATATCGCTCAAATTAATTTTTGGAACAGTATCAGTACTATTGCTAAATCGGTAGGAAGCAATTGCTCCAACATCGATAATCGATGCAAAGATAGTAGTTGACCAACCGTATTTTGTTTTGAAAGGATAAGAATGTCCCCATGAAATAGCAACTCCGATTGGAGCAGTAACACCAGCAGAGTATTTAGGTGTTGACCAAAATTTAGTCCTATTTTGTCCGACAAATAAACCACAATATGCATTTAACGAAACATTAAATACAGATTCTCTTTTAATTCTTGACGAACCTGCAGGCAGAGCAATAGCTTCGATGGCGTTTTGAACTTCATCGCTATTCTCAGCTTTAGCTATTGTTGTTGCAAAATTTCCATATTTCAAAATTAGTTGAACTGTTTGTTGTTGCTTTTCCAATAGCTGTTTTACAGCTTTATCTTGTGTTTTATCTAATCTTATTTTCAAAATGTCGGAATAAGTGGAACAAAACTCAACTATCGCCGAAGTGTATTGCTTTTCATAAATATCAACATAAATGTTTCCAAAGCTCCTTAATGATTTGAAATACTGATTTAGCCTTGTTGTGTCATTTTTATTTAAAGCTTTTAGCTCTCCTAATTGAGGTGTTTCAATCACATATTCTATCAGATTAAGAGAAGCATCAAACAGGCTGTAATAATCCTGATAAGTTGGTTGATCTTTTCCGGTCAATTGTTTTTCTTTAATAGCTCTAAAATAATAGTTTATACTCTCTCCTTTTGATAATAAATTGGTTAAGTAGCTCCTGTATGGATCCGAATTGGTTTTTATTTTTTCGAGAATTTCCGTAGCTTTATCATTATTAAGCATCAATCTACGTCCTGATGGCGATGCTTGTTGATATATTAATCCAAGATATATTTGCAGGGTAGTATTGTCAAACAAAAGCTTAAGCGAATCGGAACTTATCCAATACTGATTTGCTTGTTTTGAGCGTAATGATTGAGAAAATAAATCAAGTACTTGTAAGGATGAATAAAGATTAGGATCAATATTGTTTAATGAACTGTTGTTAGCCCGAGTGGTTGCATAATCATGAATAATATCACCGGGATGTTTACCTTGGCTAAATTCATTTGTCAAGAATAGAGCATCAGAAAGCATTGTTTTAATTTCAGGAGAATCTTTAAACACAAGGTTCATGATTGGATCATTAATCAACTTATGAATATCGGGAATTAAAAGGACTAAATCTTTTTGAAATGATTCCCGTAATAAATCCAGATACGCAGAATAATTATATATTTCCTTGTCGATAGCTTTCAATGCATTGTAAGTTGCAGGAAATAGAATTTGAATTTGACGTGTACTATCCAAATCTTGTTTAAATCGTTCAAAAAAAGCGGTGCTCAATTCCTGCTTCGTTCGTTTGACTACAAATTTAGCTAGACCATCGGCAAAGTTGGTGACATCAAGACTGCCAACGGAAGATGAAACCGACGAAAATAAGTTCGAAGACTGAAACCGGCTTTGATCACGATCCTGAACAGACGAGGCATCGATATCAATAAATACATTGGGATCGGGCTTTTCATCACTGTTGGCATCGAAATAGTTTTTTATTTCTTTGATTAACATAGAATCGGTTCTGGCTGTATAGGGATATAATATTTCAGCAACAGCTTTTTTGTTGGTATCATTCACCACAATTTTTCCGCCTTTTATACAATGCATGTTTTGAAGTTTCATTGCATCGAAAAACGGATTAATCGTTCGGGTTGACTGGCTAAGTATTTTCACAGGACTAAATACTGCAATCAATATCAGAATTATGGGTAATTTTTTCATATTGTCGTTGCCTTATATAATGTATAATATTCTAATGAAGTCTTATCGGTGTAATTATCGGTCAGCGCATTGAGATATTCTAGCACTTTTTGTTGACAAATTTCCTTTGCCGGTTTATATTGGCTTAAATAACACGCAATAATACCAGTTACTAATGCTGTATATGGACTTGATCCGTCTAATTCGCCATATACATATCCGGGTTCAAATATATTGGGGTCACTCAAAGTGGACGTAAGCGGTTTATTACAAAAAAAGAAATCCACCTTTCTGTAGAATCCGGTTTTTTTAAATTCGTTTAATGAGTCAGCTTCGACAGTTCCCACTGAGATTACCTTTTCAAAATTACCCATCGTCAGCATGCCGGTATTTCTAAGGTCTTCGTCGTTACCAACAGCACATACCAATACAACACCCCGATTATAAAGAGTTTCAAGTAAGGGCTGAACCGATTTTTTATAATAATCGGAATCATCGACGTTGATACTCATGTTGAGTATATCTATATCAATATTGTTGTTCACAATGTATGACAGAGCATTTGCAACATTCTCCTTCACGATACTTTTACTCTTTGTGATTTTGATATCAATAATTGTTGCCTGAGGGACAAAACCCGATACGCTGTCGGCGGAAGCAGGATTGGCTCCAATAATTCCAGCCATGTGGGTTCCGTGTCCAACGGTATCGCCTATCCGAGCATCTGTAAAGTTATACTGCACTTCCTGAATTATTCTTCCCTTCAAATCAGGGTGGTTACTGTATATGCCCGAATCGAGTACCGCCACTTTGACACCTTCTCCAAAACCATTTGCTAATGGATTTTTGAGTTTGATTAATTCTCGGTAATCAATTTTTTCAATTTGTGCAACCAAATTTGATTCAGTAGTTTTTTTATCTTCCACCTTTTTTTCCACCCCACCACTCCAGTAATAATTCCCTGCTTCATCTTTATACCAGGTGTCGATGCCTTCGAATTTATCACCCGGATAGAGCGTTCCATCTACTTCCAGTATAGACCCCGGAGCGAGGTATTGAAAATTGGGTGCGTTTAGGCTGGGTTTACCCACGCGCACGTTCAGATAGTCTTTTACGGTTACTTTCATCTTTCGTTTTGTTTAGTGTTTACCAACTAGTCTTTCGGTATTAAATTCTGAACCTGATTCTGGCAATCTGAAATAGATTGTTTAGGGTCGTCGGAGTTCCTTATCCTTTACGTATGATGGCCGATACCTTGTCGTCTTCGGTTAGTTTCTCTTTATTCTGTGTGCTGTTCGATGAGCTGACCGATCCGCGCAACTTCATGAGTTTGTTGAGCAGGTCGAACCAGAAAGGTGCTCCCAATGAAATAGCCAGGGCGGTGATGATCCATCCGATAATGGTTGATAGCCATTTGAGTAGAACAACTAACCACTCGAATGCCCAGATGGGAAACTGCTTAACTAGGCATTTGAATTTACTCTTATTCTTATCCAAGCTTTTTGATTCGCCCCATTTCCACTCTTTAGGAACTGTATAACTATGCTCCTTCCATACATTGATCCAACCCAATCCCATGGTTGTGTTAAGCTTCGCGATGTCACTGTTTATAAGCGAATCGGCTCGGTGGGAGAGAAAGACTCCTCTCTTTATCAGGGAATCGCTTTTAGCTTTGGCAATAGAGTCGAGTTTGTTCTTTAGCTTTAGGCTGTCTAGTTTGGTATACTGTTTTGTAGTGTCGTTTTGCAGGGTTATTTTTACTTCCCTTTCAACATTCTTCAGTGCTGTATCTCGTTCCTGGGGCAAATTGGGGTGTGCTTTGGTATAGGCATATGCCTGTTGTACCACCATTTCACACAATTGGGGGTCTCTGTGCAATTTGCTGGCAATGCTGATGGTGTCAACATTGAAAAGGATGGCTATTACCAGTCCGATGACCAATAATATATACTCGGTCTTTTTCTTGTACCATCCTGTGCATCGTTCCATGGTGTCGTCGAACCATTTTTCGAGTAATTTGCGGAAAGCAACTACGTCACCCTGTGATTCGAGCCAGATGGAACGGAGAAATTTGTGTGTTTCGTTACTGATGGTTACTTTTGCAGTCCCAAATGTCTTATTTTTTATAGAATTTTCAATGAATGGTTTCAGGTCATCTCCCAGTTTTGCATTTTCTCCCTTGAGCAGGTCAATCATTACTTTTGAGAACGCTTCCTTTGTGATGTAAGATGGTTTACTTTTTGATGTATCCTCACTCAGATACTTGATGAGCGGATGGTCGTAAAACAATTTGATAGCCTTCGCCTGAACCTGAGCCTGAGCCTGAGCCTGAGCCTTCGCCACAGCCTGAGCCTTCGCCACAGCCTGAGCCTCCTGCTTTAGCTGTTGATTTCCTATCTTAAAAAACACTTTCAGACTTCTGAATTTCTTGTCGAATATATCACTATCTTCGAGCATACGGAAAATGGCGCGTTCCAGAAGTTTCGAACGGAAGCTAAAGATGGTAGCCAGCAACTCCTGTATAATAGTACCTAACATGCTGTATAATAAATAAATGAAAACGAGGCTTATTGCTATGTCCAATGCACTAATATTTGTCATAATTTTTATTTTTATCTCAGCTATGATACACTTTTATATAATAGCCTTACTGTTATATGTCCTTTTATACTATATCTGATATTCTATAGAACCCTTTCATGTAAAGGTTCTATAGAATATCAGATATTTTAAACCACCACCAGCAAAATAGGCTGGCTATAGGCGGTAGTGCCATCGATAGTTACGGCTGCCACTCGGAACCAGTATTTGGTCATGGGTGTGAGGCCGGTGAGTTCGGCATTGGCTTTGGTGGTTACTGCACCTATTGTCCAACCGGTTTCATTGGCTGGTGTTTCGCCTATGCTATATTGCCAGATATACGATTTTGCTCCTTCAATGGCGATATGATGCAATAATGCTGTGCCACTATGTGCCCCATTTTCGGCTGTAAACTCGGCGCGTTGCCCGGGAGTATTCGGTTTTGCGAGATTAAATCCGGCACTCAGAATTATGGCTCCATCGCCATCGGCAATGCGATCAACATACTTAGCCTCTTTACGCATTGCGTCGTCCCAATCGTCAATGGCTTGGTGTAGCAATGCCGTTGCTTCTTTGCCTCCGCTTAGTGCTGCCACACTTCGACTTTGTACCAAATCATTTTTAATCCTCAGACTGTCCAACGATTCATCTGGGTTTGGAAATTTGGGATTACCTGTCATTTTTTGAATCACATTTGTGCCAAATTCAGGTTTTTCGGTTGGTGTTAACCTGATAAAATCGAAAACTACTTTGTCTTTCTTCATTTTTTCCTTTTCTTTTTAGGGTTAATAATTGAGGTTTTGAGAGAATTTTATTGATTTCGATTGAAACAGGATTAATCACTTAAATATTTCAACAGATCACTTAATCTTTTTGTTGGATAACTTAAGTTATTTATCTAAGAACTTAAGTTATATGTTGAAATAATTAAGCTTTTTCTCCAATTACTTAAGTTATTCCTCCTATTACTTAAGTTTTTTGTTGTATTACTTAAGCTTTTCCTCCGATTACTTGAGTTATTGGTTGTATAACTTAAGTTTCACCTCCGATTACTTGAGTTATTGGTTGTATAACTTAAGTTTCACCTCCGATTACTTGAGTTATTGGTTGTATAACTTAAGTTATTCCTCCAATTACTTAAGTTTCTAACTGAATTACTACAGTTATAAGTGGCAGAACTCCTGTTTTAAGTTTATATGCTGGGATGTTTTATTGAAAATGTGTTGTAATACGTTTGCAAAAATAATTTGTTCTAAAATTTTAAACAATACTACTTTAGTAGTATATTTGCACTGTAAACAACTAATTGCTTGGAGTATGGACACAAATATGCCAGTAAATAAAACTGTAGATAAGTCGGAGGAATTAGCTTTTTTTCAAAATATTTTTGATTTTCTCCCGGCAGTTGTATATATTAATGAACTGCAAAAGCCGGGAGATCCGCTTTCGTGCAGGAATATCTGGACGAATAAAACCGGACTCGATGCGGTAGGCCATTCGCAAGAAGAAATCACGCAAATGGGGTATCGGTATTTTCAGAAAATCATACACCCCGATGACTTGGAGATATTGTCTATACCCAATGAAAGACAATCCGGCGATACCTCCATTTCGGTGACTACCTGCTTGCAGCGCGTTAGGTATAAAAATGAGTCGAAATACCAATGGAGTTATGGGCATGGTGTGGTAATAGAGTCTTTCGATGATGGTTCTCCGAGGCAGTTATTAGTAGTGGCTGTGGAAATTGCCGAATCGATGCATACTGATAATCAACTGGTAGCTGCGTTGATGGAAATTAAAAGATTAAAGAGCAGTTTAAAACTATGTGTATTCACTGCGCGGGAGAAAGAAATTCTGAAATTAATTGCACATGGAATGACTGATAAAGATATTTCCACTCAATTGTTTATCAGCATTAAAACAGCCAAGAAGCATCGAACGAATATAATTCATAAGGCTGAAGTTAAGAATACAGCAGAATTAGTGGCTTTGGCGCTGGAAAGTGGTTTGTATTAATTCAAATCCAAATTATATCCGAGTATTACAAAAACATTTCTACCTTTGTAACTCCTGAAAGGACTAAATCTGAGAAACAATACGAACTAAATTTTCCCCTTCGGGGGATGGATGGAGCATTATGATTACAGAATATACGGACGACGCTATCGCTTTATTACAGCAGATGATCACTATTCCTTCTTTTAGCAAAGAAGAAAAACAGGTGGCAGATTTTCTCGAGCGATATATCGAGATGAAGGGTTATGTGGCGGTTCGAAAAGACAATAATGTATGGATATTGCCTCCCGGATTTGATTCGGAACGCTCGACTATACTGCTGAATTCTCATATCGATACCGTGAAGCCCGTTGCAGGCTGGATGCGCGATGCATTTAAACCGTCAGTGGAGAATGGGAAGTTATTTGGCTTGGGAAGTAACGATGCGGGTGCGAGCGTGGTGAGTTTACTCCATGCATTTTTTTACCTTACGCAGAAGCAACAATCCTATAATCTGATTCTTGCGGCATCGGCCGAGGAGGAAATTTCGGGTCGCAATGGTATAGAAAGCCTATTGCATGAATTGCCAAAAATTGATTTTGCCATAGTGGGCGAGCCTACGGGAATGAATTTAGCAGTTGCTGAGAAAGGATTGATGGTGCTCGACTGCGAAGTTCAGGGAAAAGCAGGACATGCAGCACGTAACGAAGGAGAAAATGCTATATACAAAGCTTTGTCTGCTATCGAATGGTTTAAAACATTTGACTTTGAAAAGAAATCGGAGCTTCTTGGTGCTGTAAAAATGACCGTGACGCAGATAAATGCGGGTACGCAACACAATGTGATTCCGGATAAATGTTCTTTTGTGGTTGATGTGAGGAGCAACGAAATGTACTCCAATCAGGATATTCTGGCTGAAATTGACAAACATGTTGAATGCACTGTTATTCCTCGCTCAACGCGTTTGAGTTCAACTGCTACGCCTCTAAACCATGCAATAGTGAAGCGTGGACGTGAATTGAACAGAACTGTTTTTGGGTCGCCGACTCTTTCAGATCAGACGCTTATGCCTTTTTCAAGTGTAAAAATGGGACCCGGCGATTCTGCTCGTTCTCATACGGCTGATGAGTATATCTTACTGAGTGAAATAAACGAAGCAATAGATATTTATGTGCAGTTATTGGATGGATTGACCATTTAGGATGGCGAGATAAAGTGGTGCACTAGAGACGTTAGAGGCTGTACTAATCAATAATAAACCCACAGGTAGCACATATGGGTTCGACAACTTTTCGTTGTTCGAACCCTTTTTTTATGTCTTTGGCTTTATTCGTGTTTAGAATATCTGTTAGTTCTTCGGTAAAGATATTCCCCAATTTCATGTTAGCATCGGCATCAAGACAGCACGGAACCACTTCTCCACCGACTAGTATGGCTATATGATCCCGCAATGCATAACATGTCTTCCGGGTCTGCGTCTGCTCGTTATCTTCGTCAGGCCACTCGAAGCGCGGAGCACGTTGTAGGAAAATATGATCAGCCAGTTTCACTCCATTTCCATTCTTTTTTTCGGATTGAAGATCGTCTGTCGACATATTAAACTGTTGCCCTATTTTTTTTAGACAGATAGCGTTGAAATTCTCACTCGCTTCATTTGTAGAATTCCATAGTCGGAGGCAAACGTAGGTTTTTGGAGAGATCAAGATACTGAAATCAAGCACCGTTTGTAGATATTCATCCCATTTTTCAGGTTCAATGTTTTCTTCAGCATCGTGTAGCGAGATATTGATTTGTCGGATATTGTGTTTGAGCAGAATATCTTTTTTCCGTTCCAGTAACCCTCCATTGGTAGTTATATTGATATTTAATCCGGCAGTTTCGGCAATGCTCAGAATATCATCAAGGTGTGGGTGCAGGAGTGGTTCGCCCAACACATGTAAATAGATATAGTTGGTGAAAGGTCGTATCTTATCCACAATTGTTTGAAATTCATTAGGGGTCATGAATTTTGTGGCTCTTGACGTTTTAAAACAAAAGCTGCAATCAAAATTGCAGCTATTCGTTATTTCTATATATATTTTTTTGAACTTCAATTATTTGTGCTTTATTCTGAAATCGATAATATTATGAATAGAAAGAATACCGATGACTTGGTCTGATGCATCTACAACGGTTAAAGTTGTGATTTTATTAATGTCCATGAGCTCAAGTGCTTCAGTGAGTAGCTCATCAGGAGTAATTCTCTTGAAGCTGTGAGTCATAATTTCGGCGGCAGTAAGGTTTTTCAGCTCATCAAATTTTTGAATAGCCCGTCTGATATCACCATCGGTTATTATACCTACAGCTTGTTCGGCGTCATTATAAACCATTGTCATTCCAAGGCGCTTATTACTTACTTCATAAATAATATCCTTGAAAATGGTGTTTTCGTGCACTTTCGGAATGTCAGTGAACATTTCATCTTTCACCCTTGAAATCAGACGACGGCCTAATGCTCCTCCGGGATGATAAAGAGCAAAATTTTCTGCTTTAAATCCTCTGCGCTCCATTAAACAAATGGTTAGCGCATCGCCCATAACCAAGGTGGCAGTGGTTGATGTGGTAGGTGCTAATCCGAGTGGACAGGCTTCTTTTGATATGCCGACATTGAGAACCAGAGATACCTCTTTTGCTAATGCCGATCTTGGATTGCCGGTCATAGCCATCAGCGCGCAACCAATTTCCTTGAGTGGAGCCACTACATTCAGAATTTCTGCTGAGTTGCCACTGTTGGAGATCAACAGTACTATATCATTACTATTAATCATGCCCAAGTCGCCATGCATGGCTTCGGCAGCATTTATAAATATCGAAGAGGTGCCGGTTGAAGCAAGCGAGGATGCGATTTTGTGTCCGATAATTCCCGTTTTACCCACTCCCATGATAACCAATTTTCCCTTGCAGGCATAAATTTGTTCCACGGCCAGGTTTATTTCCGATCCAATCTTGTCAGCCAGCTTTTGAAGTTCGGCTATTTCAAGATTAAATATCTCTTTGCTTCGTTGTATAAAGTCCATTCCAGTATGTTTTCAGCAATAGCTGTTCATAATCATTTCCACAAACTCCCGAACACATCCTTCACCGCCTTTTTTCTTCATCTGAATAATTCCGGGAATGTTTTTGATAGTGTCCAATGCGTTTGATGGACAAGCAGCTAAGCCAACATTAGACAGAAGTTCAAAACAATTTACATCGTCACCAATGTAGGCAACTTCCGATAATTTTAAACCTTCCTTACTACAGATTTCTTTTACAGAGGCCAACTTACCGCCTTCGCGTTTGCCCTGATAGAGATAGTCCAACTTCAATTTGTTGAATCTTCGTTCCACCAGTTTGGTGTCTTCTGAGGTGATTATCCCAGTTTTAATGCCTTTATCCCGAATTAGTTGCAGACCCATACCGTCATGCGTGTTGAATTTTTTCAACTCATCACCCGCTTCGGAATAATACATTCCAGCATCCGTCAAAACACCATCCACATCGGTCAATAAGAGTTTTATTTTAATGGGTAGTTGGACGTTTTTAGTTGGTAGTTTCGCGCTTACTGCTTGCTGCTTATTGCTTACCGCTAACTGTTTTGTAATATTGTCGATAGCAATTGCTTGCTCTAGAATCTCTTTGATTTTTGAAAGATGAATCTGATTTGGTCCATCAGAAAAAGCATGGTCGGGGTCGGGATGAACTTCGGCAAAAATAGCATCGACTCCAACGGCTAGCGCAGCCCGCATCAAATAGGGAACCATTTCGCGGTTTCCTCCGGTAGAAGTTCCTTGTCCACCGGGTTTCTGAACAGCATGCGTCGCATCAAAAACAACAGGGAAACCGTAGGAACGCATTTCAACCAACCCTGTCATGTCCACCACCAGATTGTTATACCCAAAACTGGATCCACGTTCGCAAAGTAAGATATTTTCGTTGCCCGAATCACGCAATTTGTCAATCACATTTTTCATATCCCACGGTGCCATGAACTGACCTTTCTTTACATTGACTATTTTGCCGGTTTGCGCAGCTGCCACCAGTAAATCTGTTTGGCGTGACAAAAATGCGGGGATTTGTAGCATGTCTGCAACTTTAGCAACTTCAGCACATTGCCAGGCTTCGTGCACATCGGTTACGATGGGTAAATCAAGCTCTGTTTTTACACGTTGTAGTATCTCAAGTCCCCGTTTCATCCCTAAACCTCGCGGAGCTTTTACTGACGATCGGTTAGCCTTGTCGAACGATGATTTAAAGATGAGATGAATATCAAGTTCTTCGCAAATTTCTTTGAGTTTGGCAGCCACCATCATGGTCATTTCTTCCGATTCAATGGCGCAGGGTCCTGCAATTAGTACGAAGCGATTATTCCCTCCGATTTCAAAACGATTAACAACGTCTATTTTGCACGTATCGATTATCATTAAAATATCTTTTTAAGCAATTGTGTATGCACGAACCCAGTCAACTTCAAGATTTCCTGCACTTCCTTTTTGATTCTGAGAGATAAATGAGTTGAACGCAAGGTACATGGAATCTGTCGGAATGTTGCTGGCTGTACGATAAACCTCAAGATCATTTATGAGCCAGATAAGCTCTTTATCAGACCATATAAGCGAATAAATATAAAATTTAGAGGCATTTAATCCCGTGATTTTAATTCCGTCAACGATATTTTTATTGGCATTACCCAGCGTAATAGATTTTCCATTGTATTGGAAAATATTGACGTGAGGTAATTTTCCATCAGTACCCAACCAAAACGCATGCTGCACATTGCCTGTACAACGAAGTTTGGCACGAAACATTCCTCGTTTTTGACGGAAAGTATTGGCAGTTTGCAATACATCAGAGGTAAAATTAAATTCTTTATCGATAAAACCTTTAGATACATCCCAGGCTCGGGCTGTAACAGTTTCGTGTTTGGTGGCTATTTTCAGTATTCCGTTTTCCACCGAGATGTTTTTTCCGGCATTATTAGCCTGTTTTTCATTGGTAAACGAGTGGCTCGCTATGAGTTGCTCACTTTTATAGTGAAATCCGAAATCCCAGTGAGACTTGTCCAATGTGTTCCATTCGAATTCATCTTTGAACGTGGGTTTTAATGAACGGTAATTCTTGAAACGTTCGGGTTTTTCGTTTATATAAAAAATAATATCTTCGTTCTTGGCTAATTCATGAAAGCGTTGTTGTTGAGTAAACTCGGGGGTGCTGTGCCAACGGTTTTCGTTTGCCCAAAATTCGTTAGCTTTAATAAATTCGGGTTTTATTATTTTAGTTTCAAGTTGTTCATACTCTTTTATAATGTAAGAGTTATGAAATCTCATGTAAGTTTTATATTCTTTGGAATGTTCAAATTGGTTAAATTTCTTAAGAGTTTCAGAAGCTTGTACTTTTTTCTTATCACCTAATAATTCATAGTCGGGTGTTTTCTTAAAGTTCAGAAACTGCTTTAGAATGTCAGATTCCAGTACGTGGTAATAAAGTTTAATTGCCGGTGAGTT
>Ga0302211_10000208_pt1 | contig 23774 bp, 6 predicted proteins | sample II_Fen_E3_3_FD_200234 | JGI IMG/M metagenome (GOLD analysis project Ga0302211, IMG submission 200234) | Peat permafrost microbial communities from Stordalen Mire near Abisko, Sweden - II_Fen_E3_3 | ecosystem: Environmental > Terrestrial > Soil > Wetlands > Permafrost | place: Sweden: Abisko... | reverse complement strand
GTAGTAGGATTGGTAGATGTACTCCAGCAAATTCCTTTCAGCGTAATCGGCTTACCTCCATCACTCGTAATTTCGCCTCCACTCATGGCCGAACTTCCGGTAACCTGCGTAAGTTCAAGCGTATTCAAAACTGGAGCTGTAGGGAATAGAGTTACAGTTACCTGATTTCCATAACTAATACCAGCACTATTAACGGCATAAGCTCGTATGTAATAGGAGATGCTCAGTTGCATATTAGAAATAACACTATTGTACTTACCGCTTCCCATACCATTTGATGTTTTATTTACAACAACGGTATCCGGATTGAAACTGGCATCGGTACTCCAGATAACACCCCGTTCGGTTATATCGCCACCACCATTAAAGGTAATGTTTCCACCTGTCACAACAGATGATTTTGATGTCTGAGTAGCATAAGTAGTTGTTATGATAGGCAATGCCACCGGTGTAGTAAAGGTGACCTCATTACCATAAGCTACTCCCTGATTATTGCTGGCATAAGCACGAACATAATAGGTAGTAACTGGTGCCAAACCAGTCAGACTACTATAGAAGTTATTTCCAGACCAACCATCATAAGTCGTTTTTGTATAAAGCCCTACCGTTGGATTCGAACTGGTACTCCAACATACACCATTATTGGTTATTGGAGTTCCACCATCACTAAGCAACGTTCCGCCTCCACTTGCTTCATAGCCTGTAGACGAAGGGTAAACCGACATTGTTGTTAGTTTTACAAAATCAAGTGTTGTAAAGCTAATTACATTACCATATGCAATTCCTATACTATTAACAGCATAAGCCCGAACATAATAAGTTGTTCCGCGGTTCAAACCACTCATGGTAGTCGAGAAATAACCAAGACCCATAGCCCCTTGTACCACCTTATTTACCACTACTGTGTCGGGTCTAAAGTCTGCACTGGTCCCCCAAACCAAACCTCTTGACAAAATAGATTCTCCGCCGTTATCAGAGACATAACCTCCTGAGGTAGCTGATGTACCGTAAACATTCCATGCATCGCGTGTAGCCAACGTAGCCAATGTGGCCGGATCGGTAGTAAATTTCAATATATTTCCATAAGCTATTCCGGCAACATTGGTAGCATAAGCCTGAATATAATAATCGGTATTTCCTTTTAATTCAGACAGGTTGCTAACGAAAGTTCCCGTGCCGGTGCCATTGTAAGTTCTGGCTGTGACAGTATCCGGATTAAAGTTCGGTACTTTGCTCCAGAGCACTCCTCTTGAACTTATATCCGCTCCACCATTATCGGAGATAGTACCTCCACTCACCGCTTTGGTAGGACCGGTGGCATAAGCATAAGCCGTTGTTAAGGTTGGAAGCGTTGGCGTTCTGAAACTCATTTCATCGCCATAAGCAGTACCCACCGAGTTAACCACATACGCCTTCACATAATAAACTGTGTTCGGAGTAAGACCTGTGAGAGCCGCACTAAAAGTACCTTTGTAATATCCGGTTTGAGCGGTCTTATTAAATGTAATAGTATCAGGATCAAAGCCCTGCTGTGTGCTCCAATAAATACCACGTGAAGTAACCAACGATCCACCATGACTGAGAATATTCCCCCCACTTACACCGGCAACCGAACTGGTTGCTATCGGTTGAAGTGTTACAATAGTAGCCAAAGTAGGCGGCTCGGTTGTAAAGCTTTCCACCTGACCATAAGTCAGTCCCACACTGTTTCGTGCATAGGCACGCAGATAATAGGTAGTACTTCCCAGTAATTCGGTAATTGTCCGCATAAACAAACCATAGGCTGAACCATCCGAATAATGTTCATCATTAGTGGTTGGAAGAACACTTGTACTCCAGCAAATTCCGCTCTCCAACACATCCGTTCCACCATTGGAAGTAATATTTCCTCCTGTGGTTACATTTACATTAGTTACCTTCGACGGAGCCACCGTTGTTATGATCGGAAGATCGAAAGTAGTAAAAGAAACCTCATTACTTGCATACCCAGTGCCGGCGATATTTGTGGCATAAGCTCTTACATAATAAACGGTACCTTTCTTCAGATTAGTCAATGTCGAACCAAAGTTTCCTGATCCCGATTGAATTGTTTTATTCACGGTAACCGTATCCGGTAAGAAACCAGAAGTAGTACTCCATACAACTCCCTCGGTGCTAATCACTCCACCACCATTACTGCTTATTGCTCCACCACAGTAGCCTATTGTTCCGCTAGCGCCACTCACAGCAGAAGTAGTAGTTAATGTCGGAATTACAGGTGGTAAAGTTGTAAACTCTTCAACATTACCATAAGCTGTACCGGCATCATTAATGGCATAAGCCCGGATGTAATATTTGATACTTCCCATTAAACCGGTCAGACTATGAATAAAGTTACCAATGCCCACCCCACTGGTAGTACGTGCATCGTAAATAGTCGGATTACCTGTTGTATTCCAGCAAATTCCGCTGGTATATACCAAAGCTCCACCGTCACTGATAATATCACCACCACTCTTGGCCGTAGTACTTGTTATCTCAGAAGCCGGCGTAGTAATAATCGTAGCAATGGTAAAGGTGGAGAAAGTTATTTCAGCTCCATAACTTACTCCGACAATATTGGCTGCATACGCTCTGGCGTAATATTTTGTGTTAGGAGTCAGACCACTCAGACCTGCAGCAAAACTTCCATGGCCGCTGGTGCCACAAGCTGCATGTGGTCCGTCCACAGAGGAACCTCCGGTTGTATTCCAGCAGAATCCTCTCTCTGTTACATCGGCACCGCCAATATTTCCGACATAACCTCTTCCCAACGCTGTTGTACCACCAATATTAATCACATCCGTTGTTGAAACTGCTTCCAATATCGGTGCTGATGTTTTTAAACTATCTAGATTTCCATAAGCAGTTCCAACACTATTAATTGCATAGGCCCTCACATAGTACTTAGTACTTCCCATTAATCCGGTTATGGTAATACCAAAACCTCCGATACCGCTTCCGTTATAAATATAGCTATCGGCCGTTGTAGGATTAGGATGTGTACTCCAACAAACTCCACGTGTATATACCGATTGACTTCCATCACTATTAATATATCCTCCGGTAACAGCTGATATATTAGTCACCGATGTAGGATGAGTGGTGGTTATATAAGCAGTAGTAGCGGTAAACAAACTATCCAGATTTCCATAAGCTACCCCAAAACTATTCACGGCATAAGCACGAACATAATATTTTACACCAGGAGTCAAACCTGTGATATAACTGGTAAAACTTCCGGTACCTATACCACTAAGTGCCTCCGACGTTTTGGTTGTCAAATCGATTGTCGGGTTCACATCAGTGCTCCAGCAAATACCTTTGGCAGAAATTATATCATCGCCGGTAAAGGTAATATCACCACCACTTACAGCCGAAAATCCGGTTATGGTATTGGGTGCTGTAGTTGTCAAAATAGCCAATGAAGTAGTTCTGAAACTAGCTTCACTACTTATAGCCATACCAACACTATTTATAGCATATGCCTCTGCATAATAAGTTGTATTCGAAGTTAAACCTGTCAGTTTTGTTATAAAAGTACCAATGTCTGTTTTGTTCAATGTGGTTGACGACACATAGATATAGTTAATATGGTCAGTACTATAGCGTATTCCACGATCAGTAATAGGAGCACCTCCATTATTCTTTATCAGGAAAACACCTGTTGCCGTATAATTGGTTACATCATCAATGCTAAAGGTTGGAGGCATCACTTCAGCCAGAATTGGAGGCAAGGTAGTAAATACCTTCAAATCTCCATAAGCTTTCCCATAGCTGTTCACTGCATAGGCACGAACATAATAAGTGGTGCTACCTAAAAGATTGTCCATTTTTGTAGGGAATATTCCCACACCGGAACCATCGTTTGTAATAACGGTAGCTAAAGGATCGGTAAGCGGGTCACCATTTGTACTCCACATAATACCTCTCAATGTGATTGGAGCTCCACCACTACTCTGAATATCACCGCCACTGTTTCCAGACATGCTGGTAATTTCGGTTACAGGAAGAGTTATAATTAACGGAGCATCCGGAATAACAGTAAGGGTCAAATCATCACCATATGAAACACCGACCTTATTCACAGCATAAGCTCTGAAATGATAAAGCACATTCGGAGTTAAGCCTGTGAGATAACTTGTAAACAGTCCTAATCCGGATCCATCTGAAGTACGGGTGTTAGCTATAGTCGGATTTGCATTGGTACTCCAGCAGACACCGTATTCGGTTACACCCGCACCCCCATCACTTAACACATTACCACCGCAGGTAGCCGTACTAACGTATAAAGAGGAAGCAGCCAGTGTAAGTACTTTTGCATAATCAGGTACAACCAAACTATCCAAACTACCATAGGCAATGCCAGCACTGTTATTGGCATAAGCACGAACATAATAAGTGGTGCCCGGCGACAGATTGGTTAGGGTACTGGTATAGGTACCGGTACCATCACCGGTTACACCATCTGAAGTTTTGGTGGTCAAATCAACAGTCGGATTTTTATCCGTACTCCAGCATATACCGCGTGAAGTTATAATCGAATAACCCGTATTGGTAATATCGCCACCACTGGATGCCGTAGTGCCACCCAAATATTTCGGAGTAATAGTGGTTAAAGTTGCAGGTGTTGATGTTCTGAAACTTGTTTCGGTACTGAGCGCTGTACCCACCTTATTAATAGCATACGCTTCTGCATAATAAGTCGTATTGGGTGTTAAGCCTGTCAGATAAGAATCAAAGGTACCTATATCCGTCAAATTCAGTGTTGAAGATGATACGTACGTATACGTAATTCTGTCGGTAGTATACCGGATTCCCCGATCAGTTATAGGATCACCGCCATTGTTGAGAATAAGAAATTCGCCCATTGCCGATGTACTGGTAATATCTTTAATATCAAAAGTAGGAGGCATTATTTCCGCCAAAATCGGAGGTAAGGTGGTAAATACTTTTAAATCTCCATAGGCTTTACCATAAGCATTCACCGCATAAGCGCGTACATAATAGGTGGTACTACCTAATAAGTTTTCCATTTTTGTAGGGAAAATTCCCACGCCTGAACCATCGTTGGTAACTGTGTTTTTAGGGTCTAAAAGCGGATCACCTATAGCACTCCATATAATACCTCTCAAAGTTATGGAAGCACCACCACTACTTTGAATATCTCCTCCACTAATTCCGGACATGCTGGTAATATCAGTTACCGGAAGTGTAATAATATAAGGAGCATCCGGAATTATAGTGAAAGTCATATCATCGCCATAAGAAACTCCTACACTATTTACAGCATAAGCTCTGTAATGATAATTTACATTGGGGGTCAAAGCTGTAAGGTAGCTGGTAAATAATCCTAAGCCATCTCCGTCAGACGTCTTCGTATTTGATATCGTAGGATTTGCATTGATACTCCAGCAAACACCACGCGAAGTTACAGCTGATCCACCGTCGCTCAACACATTTCCACCACAAGTGGCAGTAGTCATGTATAAAGATGAGGCAGCCAATGTTTGAACCTTAGCATAATCGGGCATCGCTATGCTATCCAGATTACCATAGGCAGTGCCGGCAGCATTGACTGCATAAGCCCGAACATAATAAGTAGTACCCGGAGTGAGCGATGATAATGTACTGGCATAAGTACCTGTACCATCACCAACTACAGGATCAGAAGTTCTGCTAAGTGAGTCTATAGTAGGATTTTTAGTTATGCTCCAGCAAAGACCTCGTTGAGTTATAGTAGAATATCCTGTACTTGATATTACACCACCACTCTGAGCTGTAAAGCTTCCTGTGATTACCGGCTTAATCGTAACTATACTTGTCAAAGCAGCTGTGACAAAACTAGCTTCACTGGTATAGCCTATTCCTGCGCTATTCTTGGCATAGCCCTTAACATAGTACGTAGTTCCCTGAGATAAACCGGTCAAATCAGTAATAAAGGTTCCAATATCAGTAGGTGTTACCGTAGACGATGGAATGTAGGTATAATTTATTTGATCAGTACTATAGCAAACACCTCGTTCGGTAACAAGAGCACCTCCATTATTCAGGATAGTGGCTTTACCAACAGCTGATTCTCCGGCAATACTACTAATTGTAAGTGTAGGATTAAGCACAGGAGGCACAGGCGCCGGCGTTATAAACTGAACCAGATTTCCATAGGCAGTACCCGCCGAATTTACAGCATAAGCCCGCACATAATAAGTTGTGTTTCCAAGTAATCCATCCAGAGTACTTGGAAAATATCCCACTCCGGATCCATCGTTTGTAATTACATGAGATGGATCATTCAACGGATCTGATATAGAACTCCAAATAATTCCACGAGCAGTAACCGAAGAACCGCCATCGGCTGTGATATCACCTCCACTTTCAGCTGAGATACTCGTAATTTTGCTGGCATCCAGGGTAATAATAGTTGGTGGAGCTATCGGAGTTGTAAATACAATATCTTCACCGTAAACGAGACCCTGAGTGTTTAATGCATACGCCCGAACATGATAAGTAGTCTTTGGCAAAAGACCGGTAAGCTGACTAGCAAAAGTTCCTATTCCGGAACCTGTTGTGAGTATTCTTGTTTTGGATGTCAGTAAAGTATCAGGGTCTGAGTTCGGGCTCCAGCAAATTCCGGTCAACGTTACCGGTGAACCACCATTAGTCACTACTTCTGCACCACTTTCGGCTGTGTATCCCGTAATATTGGTAATAGCAATAGTTTTCACAATAGGTTGACAACTTATATCCTGCCAGACACTACCATTATAATAACGGATTACTTTGGTGGAAGAATTGATGTAAAAAGCACCGGCAGTTAATCCTACAGAAGAAGGATTGGCATTTATAACCGGAAGTTTAAATGTTTTTACCCTGGTACCGGAATTAAAACCGGCATTGTCGGCAATTGTCCCGGTAAGCATATCTACCATTTTAGTCCAACTGCTTCCATTATAAATCATAACGGATTTTTCTACAGTGGAATAATATATCGTACCTGAAGCCAGCGATCCGGTAGGAATGGTACCTAGAGTGGGAATGAAAGGAATACCGTTTTTCACAACAAAGTACTCCTGAGAAGTTATAGCACTAACATTCTCTGTACATAAAGTTTCCCAGCCGGATCCGGTATAGATCATTGGCTTTAAATCCGTGCTACTAAAAATAAGCATTCCGGTTTCCGGACTTGTTATGGTAGCAGGATTCAACTGTGGAAGGTGAGGAATACCATCGATTATCCTAAAATGATTCTGGCCCGACAGTGGACTTAGTCCAACTATCAGAGCAGAAAAAATAATTAAGATTATAGAGAGTAATCGTTTCAAAATATGATAAGTAGTTACAAAAATTTAGTTACAAGTTACAAGAGTGTTCATCTTTATATTAATCTCTGAAAATATATTATTAAGCAAATAGTTACAAGAGTTTAGTTACAAGTTACCATACTGTTTATCTGCATTTTGTTTTCAGAAAACAGATCATTAAATATTATTACTTACATGTCTGTTGTCCTATAGATATTCATGTTTTTCTCTGTTTATTCCCTACGGGAAAACTTATTAGAAGCAAAATATACTTGCCTCCAACCCCTGATTTGCACTATTTCCAAATCAGCCTAAAATTGAATGAATTAAATCCGATGCGTGTATTATCCCAAGCATTTTTTATTTTTTCCACCACTCTTCATGTATAAATCTACAAACATACAGTATAAATAATCTTTATTTATGTACAATTATATCTACTGACGGTATACTGATATAATACTGATGTAATACTCATCCACCTTTGTCTTATATTGAATAATAATTCATGCAGACACAAGAAACGGTCAGGAACGATAGTTTTATCGAGTCCTAAACCACTTCCGACCATTAACCGATATTTTTATTTATCAATGTTTTAAAAGCGTTATCTACTGGTTTGATTTTACTCATCACTATTCTCACAAAGATTCTATTTTTTTACAATCCAGGACTGTAATTAACTGGATGTTGAATTCCTTTGAATATCAGTTTACTTTCTGTAAAATAGCATCAATCTGAATCTGCTGCTTATCCAAACGCCCCTTCAGTTCGTTGATTTCCAACTGCTGTTGTTTCATTTGTTGTTGTTGTTCCTTTACAGCCTGAATTAATACGCCTGTAAGTTGGGTATAATCAACCTTGAAGAACCCATCAGCACCTTTAGTCACCATTTCGGGATACACTTTCATCAGTTCCTGGGCAATTACCCCTACTTTAGAGCCTTTAGCATATTTCTTTTGATCTTTGTATTCAAAACGAACACCACGCATAGAATCAATAGCCTGCAAGGCATTGCCAAGCGTTTCAATATTAGTTTTCAATCGGTTATCAGAAGGTGTATAAAAGTTTCCCTGTACGGTAACATCTTGTGCAAACACAGCATTACCGGCTGTTTCAAAACTTAGGCCTTTTCCATTCGCACCATCACTGCTAATAGCATACGTTACTGTTTTGATATTTTGAGTTGCTGTATGATTTCCCAAATTATCTCCAAGAACAGCCGGCACCCAACCTGTTCCATCGTACACATACAACGTCTTGTCAGTGGTATTGTAATAAGTAGCACCGGCAGTAGGATTGGTTGGTTTGGTAGTAGTGCCAGCTTTAGTATCTACATATTTCTTGGTAGCGGCGTCCTGATCGCCGTTTGGATCAGCCAGATTTACTATATTATAGTTATTTGACCCCGTACCCATCGAGATATTGGCGGTAGCATAACCAAAACCACTCAAGGTAATAGCGCTCTTGGCTGTTGAAGCGGCTTTACCCGATGCATCACCCACTAACATATTTCCCTGTGGTAACGAAAGAGTAGTATTAATTGTTGCCAACAAATTATCTACATATTTTTTTGTTGCAGCATCCTGATCAGCACCCGGATCAGCCACACCAGTCAATTTGAACCCACCCAAAGCAACATCGGTAGCAGCAGCAGCAAAACCACTCAACGGAATAGTATTCTTTGCAGTGGCAGCGGCTTTATTGCTGGTATCACCCACATAAAGTTGACCGGTAGGAAGTTTATTATCTACAGGAACCCAACTTGTTCCATCGTACACATAAAAGGTTTTATCCGTAGTGTTGTAATACGTCGAACCAGCTGTTGGAGTAGTCGGTGGAGTAGTACCGGTGGTTACACCGCCCGTTTTACCATCTACATATTTTTTTGTTGCAGCATCCTGATCGGCAGCAGGATCTACGACACTTGTTATCTTATGAGTGCCTAAATCAATATCAGCAGCGGCGGCGGCAAAACCACTCAAGGGAATGGTATTCTTTGCTGTGGCAGCAGCTTTATTACTGGCATCACCCACATAAAGCTGACCGGTAGGTAATACATTATTTACAGGTAGCCACTGGCCATTATCATATACATAAAATATTTTATCTGTAGTATTATAATACGTTGTTCCATTAACCGGGTTGGTTGGAGGATTAGTACCAGTGGTTACACTACCCGTCTTACTGTCCACATATTTCTTGGTAGCAGCATCCTGATCGGCAGTAGGATCAGACAAATTGATAATTTTATAATAAGTTGTACCCGTACCCATCGAAAGATTAGCCTGTGCATCGCCAAAGCCACTCACCGTAATAGCACTCTTCATAACAGGCACAGCTTTATTAAATGCGTCACCAACATACAAGTATCCTGAAGGAAGAATATTGTTTACCGGAATCCAGCCGGTGCCGTCATACACATAAAAGATTTTATCCGTGGTGTTATAATAAGTCGTACCCGTAGTTGGGTTGGTAGGAGCTGTAGTACCAGTAGTTATACTACCTACTTTACCATCAACGTATTTCTTAGTAGCTGCATCCTGATCGACGGCAGGATCAGCAACACCAGTCAATTTGAATCCACCCAGAGCAACATCGGTAGCAGCAGCGGCAAAACCACTCAGCGGAATAGTATTCTTAGCAGTGGCAGCTGCCTTATTGGAGGCATCACCCACATAAAGCTGGCCGGTAGGGAGCTTATTATCAACCGGAATCCAACTTGTTCCATCGTACACATAAAAAGTTTTATCGGCAGTATTGTAATACGTGCTTCCTGCTGTGGGATTAGTTGGCAGAGTGGTACCGGTTGTTACACCACTAGTCTTACTATCTACATATTTTTTGGTAGCAGCATCCTGATCGCCGGCAGGATCGGCCAGATTGACAATATTGTAATTATTTGAACCTGTTCCCATCGAAACATTGGCAGTGGCATAACCAAAGCCACTCAAGGTTATAGCATTTTTAGATGTAGCCACAGCTTTGTTAGTTACATCACCCACATAAAGTTGACCAAAAGGAAGTTTATTGTCCACTGGAATCCAGTTCGTTCCATCATAGACATAAAGTGTTTTGTCGGTAATATTATAATAGGTAGTTCCAGCTACCGGACTCGTTGGAGCTGTTGTACCTGTAGTTACACCTCCGGCTTTACTATCTACATATTTTTTTGTGGCGGCTTCCTGGTCGGCTGTTGGATCAGACACTCCTGTCAGTTTAAAACCTCCCAATGCAACATCAGCAGCAGCAGCAGCAAAACCACTCAGCGGAATAGCATTCTTAGCAGTAGCAGCAGCTATATTACTAGCATCACCTACATAAAGCTGACCGGAAGGAAGTTTATTATCTACAGGAATCCAAGTTGTTCCATCGTATACATAAAAGGTTTTGTCGGTAGTATTGTAATACGTACTTCCTGCTGTTGGATTCGTTGGTTGAGTCGTAGTAACCGTTCCCGCTTTGGCATCCACATATTTTTTTGTGGCAGCATCCTGATCGGCAGTAGGATCAGAAACTCCCGTTAGTTTGAATCCTCCCAATGCAACGTCCGTAGCAGCTGCTGCAAAGTTGCTAAAAGGGATGCTGCTCATTGCTACTTCTTCGGCTTTTCCAGCAGCACTTCCAACCAAAATATTATCTTGTGCTAACATGATTGATCCCGGATTAGCAACCTTAGTATCCACATAGTTTTTAGTTGCAGCATCCTGATCATACAACGGATCTGCCAAAAAATTGATATGATTCTGTGTCGTTGCATTTCCCAAAGCTATATCAGCCGTCGCAGCACCAAAAGCACTTACAGCCACAGCATTTTTAGCAACCGCAGAAGCCTTTCCTGAAGCATCGCCGACAAATATGTTTCCTGTAGGTAAAGCTAAGCTAGTTGATGGATTTTGAAACTGATTATCTACATAATTCTTAGTAGCAGCATCCTGTACTGAAACAGGATCAGCCAGATTCGTGATTTTGTAATTAGTTGTGCCATTTCCAATAGAAATATCGGCTACTGCATTACCAAAGCCACTCAACGGAATTGTATTTTTGAGCACCGGAGCTGCTTTACCTGAAGCGTTGCCAACAAAAAGATTACCTGTGGCCAATGTTATATTCCCCGGATCAATAATTTTTGTGTCCACATAGTTTTTTGTAGCAGCATCTTGAGCAGCTACTGGGTCTGCAACGCCAGTCAATTTAAAACTACCTAAAGCCACATCGGCTGCGGCTGCACCAAAGCCACTCAATGGAATCGTATTTTTGGCAACAGCGGATGCAATGCTCACTGCATTTCCGACTAAGAAGCTACCCGTTGAGAGACTCAGGTTGCTTGGCAAAAATATCTTTGTGTCTACATAGTATTTTGTGGCAGCATCTTGATTTGATGTCGGATTCTGCAAGTTAATAATTTTATAATTAGTTGTTCCATCACCCATAGAAACATTAGCTGTTGCAAGCCCAAATCCGCTTATTGGAACACTGCTTTTCACTGTTGCAGCTGCTTTTCCTGCTGCATTTCCAACAAAAAGATTTCCAGAAGGTAATGCAAGTGATGTTGTCGGATTTGAAAACAAAGCATCCACGTAATTTTTTGTAGCGGCATCTTGTGCTAAAGAGGGATTCGCAACATTTATTATTCTAAAGTTAGTCGTTCCATCTCCAATAGACACTTGAGTTGTTGCCACCCCAAATCCACTGATAGGAATATTGGCTTTATCCAACTTAATATCGGTAATGGCATGATCCAGAATGGTCAATTTTCCAGTTATATCAATTTTAGCATCCCCAGACAAAGCTACCGGTGCTGCAATATTAGATGTATTACCAACATAAATTTTACCACTTGGAAGAGTATTATCTACAGGAATCCAACCAGTTCCATTATAAACATAGAGAACATGATCCGTTGTATTATAAAAGAGACTGCCTTCTTTAACTGTTACTGCGAGAGGATCTGGGTTTACTGCTCCTGCCGGATTAGACCCATTAGTAGATACTTCCACCCAGTTACCCTGTGTATTATAAACTAATAGGGTATTAGTATCGGTATTAAAAAACAAATCTCCCGGCTTACTATTTGTTGGCAAATCAGTAGTTCCGCCTTCTGGAGTAGAAGACCCACTTATACTTACCCACTTATTATCAGCATTATACATATACAACTTTTGTTCTCCAGTCACATAAAAAACATCTCCGAAATTAGGTTTTGTTGGGAGAGAGGTTACTTGCAAAGGAGAGACCCAAGAAGTACCATTGTAATAATAGTATTTACTTTGAAAGTAAAGATATATTAGATCTCCTGTAGAACCTGCAGCAATACTTGAGACATCCGAACTAAAATTGTTACTTACTGATGTTAGGTCAATAGACTCCCAACCTGAAGAAGTTAACCTATAATAGGTGTTATTGTTTGTATTAATCACAACGTCTCCTACAGAATATGCAAAAAGAGGTAATGATGTTCCTGAGCTAAAAACAGATGTTTTTGCATCTATTGTAAGTAATGATGAGTTTATTACCTTTGTTGCAATATTTGAAGGTGCATCCACAGCACTTAAACTTAAGCCTTTGTTTGAAGCTCTATACAAAATTCCCATTCCTATTCCTCTTGAGAGCGCAGGATTATTTTCAAGCGAGGTACACGTAGTGTACGTATGATCTGCTTGCGTTACAATTGTAATGGAATAACTGTTTCCAAAATAGTCAACAATAATATCTCCAACTTGAATATCATTACTTGAATACACAGAGTTAGGATCAGTGAAGATACCATCTATTGTGTACGTTTGATCAGCTATTTGTTGCAAACCCTTTATGTTAAAATTTCCACTAAGTGATGATAATAGCTGTCCGTAACTTTTTTGTACAGGGAACAATAAAATTATCAATGCGAAAAGAAATAGCTTATAGTATTTCATCTATTAATTATTTATTTAGAACCTTAACATGACATAAAATCCATTAGTTGAAGTATGATTACTTAATCCTGAGATATAAAAACTTAGCGTTTTACTAGAAACTCCACTTATATAATACGTTAAAGATGTTGTTCCAATACTACAGACCAAATCAACAATTGGACTAATATTTTGGATATCAACAACATTAATAAGAGGATAGATAGCGTCATCATTAGATGTATTAAATACATCTGTTGTTGAAGTAGATTGATAAGTGACTACAAAATTTAAAACAGTACTATTACTTAGCGCACCATAACTGGTTTTCACTTTAACTAATGAAACCTGAACACCATCTGGAATTACAATAGTAACTGTAGTTCCACTTAATGAGGCAGTTACTCCTGGACCAGTTGCTCTAACAAACATATTTGTATTTCCACCAGGGTTATACGTTTGATAAGCAACACTGCCACCTCCACCGCTAGTCGGTGTTACCCATGTGGCTGCAGTCCCTGCTGCATTTGCTGTTAACACTTTATTTGCATCCGTAGTTGCAACTAAATCAGGCACCTTTGTTGCAACATAAGTTTTAAGAGCTTTATTAGAAGGATATTTAGTATCAGAAGCTATATCTGTAAGGATACTAGCACTTGCACTTAAGTTAGCGACATCTTGCTTTAGGTTTAATGCTGTTTGTGTAGCCGTACTGATAGGTTTATTTAAATCACTGGTATTATCAACGTTACCTAACCCAACATCAGCTTTAACAATTCCTGTAGGAGTTGTAATATTTGGACTGGTTAAGGTTTTATTTGTCAGGGTTTGTGTAGCTGTAGTTCCAACAAGCTGCTGGCTAATGCCTGCCGGATCGTAAGTAGCTTTTGTCATGTCTCCGCTTCCACTCGACATTGTCGCCCAGTAGCCATCACCACGCAGGTAAGTTGTACTACTGGCAGTTCCACTCGCATTGATGGCAGCTATCGGAATGGTACTGCTGGCATATCTTGCAGCGAGAATTGTTCCTGAAGTCAGATTGGTTGCATTCAAATTTCCAGAGAATGCAGTTGCCGTCAAAGTTCCGGTAGAAGGAACAAAAGAAAGGCTACCGGATGAAACTTTGAGTGGAAGATTACCCGTATTAGCAGTAACCCATGTAGGATACACTGATGCAGAAGTTGCCACATCATTAGTTATTGCAGTGTTAGCTGAATTAGTGGCTGTGGTAGCTGTAGTGGCAGTCGTAGCCGTGGTGGCTGTTGCGGCATTTCCAGATATGCTACCACTAATAGTACCGGTTACAGTTAAACCAGTCAAAGTTCCCAATGATGTGATATTTGGCTGCGCTGCTGTAGTTAATGTACCAGCTAGATTTGTGGCAGTAATGGTACCTGCCGAAAAATTTCCGGATGCATCACGCTTTACAATTGTACTAGCCGTATTAGATGAAGTTGCAGCATTCGCTGCCACTGTTGCCGTATTTATGTTTGCTGCCGTTGACCCTCCAACCGTAGCTACAGACGGAGCTGTTGCCGTTCCACTTAAATCGCCAGCCAATTTTATTATTCCTAAAGTAGTAGTAGTTGCACTTGGAGCACCTGAGGTCACCTGAGTGTCAACATAGCTTTTTATCGCATTAACCGATGGATATCTTGTTGTTGAAGAAGCGTCGGTAGCAATGCTGTTGCTCAAATTTGCAACGTCTTGTTTGAGATTTAATGCACTTTGAGTTGCAGAACTCACTGGTTTATTTAAATCGCTGGTATTATCCACATTACTTATTGACAACAAACTCTTTACTGTAGTTGCATCCAAGGCCGTAGGTACTGCGGAAGAAGCAGTATTATTTCCAAGAAGAGATGAAGCATTAATCGCGGATAATCCACTACTTGTTGCTGACAAAACCCCCGAAGCATCAACTGATAGGTTTGCTCCTACCTTAACGCCGCCTAAAACAGTTGAAGTAGCTATTGGCAAAGAATAATTAGTAGCCCCTGTCGCAATACCATCCAATTTTGTTTTATCACTTGGCAGCATCAAGCTGGCATTTGCAGTTGAACCGGCCGGTATAGGAGCGCTGGTACCAGAACTACTAGTGATAATTCCATTGGTAGAGCTAGCGGTATAACCAAGATTCGTTGCTGTACTACTCCCCCAGATAAAGCCACCAGATCCATCCGAAGTAAGAACTTGTTGCGATGTACCTACAGTCGTTATGCCTGTAAGATTTGTCGGAATAATAGTTTGGGAATGAATATCTGCATTTGTAATTGTTCCGTCTAATATTTTGGCTGAAGTTATCTTACCATCTGGTATGGTAGTGGCTATGCTTGTGGATGGAGCCCCTGTACTTGTACCTGTAACGTCTCCTGAGAGTGTTATTGTCTGATCGCCGGTATTTGTTCCTGATACTGTTGCTCCTGATGTTATATTTGAACCAGTTACAGCTCCTGTTGCTGTAATAGTAGTAGCACTAATCGTCCCCGTTGAAACAGAAGTAGGTGTTATGGCACCGAGAGAAAGCGTAATAGCAGGTGTGGTTGAAGCATTTGCTACCGATGCTGTGATGCCTGAATTACCTGTAACCGCAACAGATGTTACCGTACCGCCACCTGCAATTGTTTGCCAGATAGGTGCACCTGACACCACAGTCAAGACTTGACCATTGTTGGACGTAGAGGATGTAGGCACTTTAACATCAATATATTTTTTTACTGCATCAACGGTAGGATAGTATTGATAGGTTGCATCAGCAGTTATAGTATTAACTTTATTCGATTTATCCTCTTTTGCCACTACCGTAGCATTAGCACTTACACGTGCATCTGTGTAATACTTATTGGTTGCACCTGTTAATTCGGGAACTTGATCAGTATTATACGTAATATTTCCATTAGCAACTCTACTCCAACTTACTCCATCAGAAATAACCCAATCTCCAACATTTAATGCAATAGGTGTTGATCCGGCTGTGTTTACAACATAATAATTACCTAAATTAGTACTTGCTGCAGTTGGTAACGCACTACTAGTTGCTACAATTTTTCCAGAAGATGCATCATAAGTCCCTTTATAAACGACCGCTCCAACTAAAGATGCCGGCATATGAGTATCTACATAATTTTTCGTAGCAGCATCTTGCGCATCATCCGGATCTTTAAGATTGATGATTTTATAGGTACCCATGTCAATATTTGCACCAGCCGCACCAAATCCACTCAAAGGAATAGCACTCTTTGATATGGCAGAAGCTTTGCTGGAAGCATCACCAATATAAAATTGTCCGGTTCCTAATGCTAAACTGGATGGATCTGCAGCAACACCGGAAGAAATATTCATCCAGGAAAAAGTACCATCACCATTAGACTGCAAAACATATCCATTTCCACCTCCATTAGTTAAAGCTCCACTGCTACCTTTCAGTGCAGAAGCCCCGACGGCATTTGTACCTAAACTCAGTGTGATATCTCCTGTAGTTCCAGTACCTGTCAAGCCACTTCCAGCAGTCAAACTTGTAACAACAGGTACACTATTGCCAGATGCTCCAGATATTTTCACAGTACCGCTCGATATACTTAAAGTTTGGTCGCCAGTATTAGTTCCAGATGTAGTACTCAATACTGTTTGCTGTGCATCAGTGATATAGCGTTTATTTGTTGATTCAGGGATGTTTGCTGTAGTAGCATCTGCTCCAGCAGTAACTAGTCCTTTTGAATCGTAAGTGATAATTGTATGAGTACCCCCAGTAATAGCGCTGTTAGCTGTTACTTTAGTGGAAATATTTGTAGTATTTGTAGTTATCTGACTTTCAATACTTGATAAAGCATCTTGTACTGTAGCTCCAGTTACACCTGTAATAGGGTTAATAGCTACTGTACTGGCAGTCTGATCTCCCGTATTTGTTCCCGACACAGATGCATTATCGGTCACAGTTAATGTTTTAGGAGTTGTACCTCCCGTAATTGTGAATCCAGTAGATAATGAACTTAATCCTAGTCCGTTAATACTGGATATTCCAGTTAGAGTTGATGGAATACTCGAAGCCGGCAAAATTCCTGTCACTTTTGTCGCTAAATCAATACCTCCTGCAAGCATTGAATTTGTCACTTTACCACTACCAATGGTCAGAGCCGGAGACAAAGAAGTTGTACCAGAAGCACTACCAGTTACGTCTCCTGACGCCACAAAAGTAATGGTTTGATTAGAGCTTGTATTTGTTGCATTAACCCACTTACTTCCATTCCATTGCAAAATATCCCCAGTATTTTTTCCAGATACAGAAACATCTGATAATCCATCCAGTGCATGATTATGAGATGCAGAAGCAGCATCTGTAATCCCATATCCAGCCAACGTCGTTGGATTCGTTCCTGCAGTTACGCGACCTTGAGCATCTGTTGTCACTGACTTATACGTTCCAGCTGTTCCAACATTCTTAAGTGTTGTCGTAAGTGAACCTGCTGTAGTGGTTACATCTCCGGTTAATGCAGGGAACCTCGCAGCTGCAAGAATTCCGGTTGCATTTGTTCCTGACAAATCTACAGGATTTGCAGTTATCGTTTGACCACTTAAAGAAAGGTAGTTTTGACCCGCTAAAGTTACATCACCACCAGTTGCTCCAGCAGTTGTTCCACCAGCCGATAAGACTCCACTACTCAACGTAAGTCCCGAGCCGATTGTAATTGCTTCGGGTTTAGCTGATGCCGAGGTGCTATTACCTATTAAAGATTTAGCAGCCAGATTTGCCATTTTTGCAAAGGTTACCGCACCATCTGCAAGACCAAGACTAGTGGTATTTCCATCTCCTGTTAAAGTCGCATCATGATTAACACTTACCATGCCTCCGCTGGCGGCTGTCGTTATTTTTCCTTGTAATTCGACCAATGCTGCCTGTACATTTGTTGACACCAACGCTCCGGTTGGAGTAACTGGGACGTTAGCTGCACTTTGATCACCTGTGTTGGTTCCACTAATACCAGACAAAGTAGTCAACTGGTTATCAGTTATATACCTTTTATTCGAAGAATCTGCAATATCGGCTGTAGTTGCATCTGCTCCGGCAGTTACAAGTCCATTAGAATCATAAGTTATTTTAGTATGCGTAGCACCTCCACCAGATGGCAGAGTAGTAGTTGTTGCTTTGGTATCAATTAATGCCTTTAATCCTTCCAATGTTGCCTGAACATTTGTTCCGGTAACACCTCCAATAGCAGTATTCGGAACTTGAGCAGCAGTCTGGGTACCAGTGCCCCCAGATACAGCACCCCATGTACCATCACCTCTCAGATAAGTAGTGGCATCTCCATTTCCAATAAGAGCGCTCACAGGAATTGTTGAACTGGCAAACCGTCCGCTTGCAATAGCACCAGAGGTTAGGTTATCCGCATTAGTCTGATCTACATTCTGGACATTTCCCAACCCAACATCACTTTTAGTCAGAGCCAACATTGATTTGAGGCTACTTGCAGGAATGGCAGTAGGATAAGCATACCCTGTTGTATTATTTCCAAGAATCGTACTCGCTGCAATAGGAGCTATCTTTGTCAAAAGTAATGCACCATCATTTATTCCAATATTTGCAGTTCCATTGCTTGTTGTAGAAGTTAAGCCACCAAATGTGGTAATAGCTGCTAATCCCGTACTTCCACTTCCAGAGCCAGCATTAGCCCAGACAAAACTACCATTACCATCTGACGTAAGAACCTGACCAGTTGTACCATTCGTACTAATACCAGCTAATTTCAGAGGAGTAATACCCTGACTAGAAATACCCAAAGGACTGGCAGCAATTCCACTTCCGGTTAACGTAGCATCGTGTATAACAACCCCACTTGAGCTTCCTAGTCCGGATAATATACCTGCCAAATCAACATGGCTGTCTCTCGGACCTGATATAGAAAGAACTGTCCCAGCTAGACTTAGTGACTGATAAAGGTCTGCTAAGCTAACTGAGTTTCCTCCTTTTACTGATAAATTCTGCGAAGCATCCAAACTTAACACCGGACTAGCCCCTGCTAATATTGCATCATCAACATATTTTTTATTTGTAGCATCTTTGTTATTTGTAGGCGTTGCCACATTTGTTAGCTTAAATCCTCCCATAGATATGGCTGCAGTTGGTACTCCAAAACCACTCAATGGAATATTAGCCTTATCCAAATCTACATTTGCAATGGATCCGTCCATAATTTTAGGAGATGTTATTGCATTATTAGATATAGTCACGACCCCATCTGTATCCATGGTTGCATCACCACTCATTTTTTTAGCATTTGAACCACCATCAGTAATCCCATAACCGGCAAGCGTTGTCGGTTTACCTATCAAGTCGCTAAATTTGCCGGAAATGGCTACAGTAGCTAATGACGAAGTATTGGCTTTAAGACCTAGCTCTTCGTTTATTTTAAAAGAGCTCCAGCCTTTTGTTGTCGAAATTGTAGAATCGTCTAAGGTAACGCCACTTCCACTAGTGGTGCCACTGGTCGTGGAATACAAAGCATAAGGTACACTCAATAACTGGCTTGTTCCAACTACTGTATAATTTGTTCCACCGGTAGGATCCGTTTCTGTTTTAATATAATGATCACCATTACCCCAATCAATTTTTGAAAAAACTCCGGATAAAGCAACGCCATTACCAATCTCAATAGTAGCAAGACCATTGTCATTTGTTGTGGTTGTTTGCATCTCAACATATACAGGCGTTTGCCCCTGCAAGATGCTTATCATCATGTTTATCTTTTGGTTCGTTACCAAGACCTTGTTGCTATTCCTTATGACTGCCTGATAGCTCATTTTTTGAGGAACTTGAGCAAAAACACTTGCAACTATTAATACTACTGCAAAAAGTGTAAATATTTTTCTCATCATGATTGTTTCTTGATAATTTTAAACGTTTTAGTAACAAGTGTGGATAAATCCCTATTCATTTGTACCACTTTAAGATAATAAGTCGCCGGAGCCAGATTAGTCATCGAAATTAAAGTTTCTTTCTTATCAATTACCTGAGTTAATAGAAGTTTTGAATTTACATCGTACAAATAGCAGGTGATTTTCTCATCTACAAAGTACTGTATTTGTAATGTTAGAAAATCAACAACAGGATTGGGATAAACAGAACATTGCAATGAAATACCTACAACTTGAGCATGGGTTGACTCTGATTCAATTGAAATTTCGTAGGGATGCTGCACACCCTGAGCAACAGAACCTGTTGCATCGGAATTAGTAGTATAAACAGTCTGTCCAACAGTATAAGTAACTGAACCTCCACTTCCCAGAGCAGAACCACCAGAAGCAGGTATGGCTTCTTGTGCTCGCACATCAGTAAACTTAACACCAAACAAAAATATAATTGTTAGTTTTAGTAATATTTGCTTCATCCCCTCGACTTTAATAATCATCCTGGTCAGTATTTATGACCAATTACAATACTTAAATAAACCACCTCGCAGCAGAGCTGTCGAGGTATTGTTTGAAAAATAATTCTTTTTTCGAAGCAGAGCTTCGGGGAATTTAACCCAAAGAGATTAAATTATAAATAAATACATCTTTTTCTGACCAAATAACATATCCGTTAACTATTCGTTGAAATACAAAAATAAATTTAAAATTTCTAACAGTTTAAAATTTGATCAATAAGGCATTTCTTTCATATTAAATATCTCATAAAGTGACGCTAAATCTCAATTCCAGTTACTTATACCTGAAATATTAGAGTTTTCACATACAAAACTAATCATTATTATTAAAATATTCAGCCCTTATAAGTGTAGTACAATATACTACAATACAGAATTTGCACATACATTTCAAGAAAAAAGAGTCACACAGAATAAGAGACTAAAACTACAGCAATACAATACTAGTTTGCCCACATTCCGGAACGGAATGAATATTTAAATGGACAATGAGAAATATTTAAATAAGAGTAAAATCAAATGGAAGGGATGTAAGAAGAATAGCAAACAAATATTAATTAATCGATTGATACATCAATTAAGGGAGGAATGTTGTGTATTTAGCTATACATTTTTCAAAAAAAAAAGCTAAAGTCACAAGGTTGAAGGTTCATCACAAATAGGGTTGCTATTAAATAGACTCGATAGACTTAATATTTTGCGACAGAATAACGTAACATATAAGGCTTCAATTAGTAGCAATTTCAACAAAAAAAAAGTATTTTTTATCGATCAGTTGTAATTGCAAATTTATATTTAACCGTACAGCAACGAGTACATTTAACTATATTTAACTATATAGCAAACTTAGACTAACATAACAAAAACCACAAAGGCTATTTAATTAAAACAAAAACAGGAAATCCAGGAAGCACTGCCACTATATTCTACAAAAAAACACTCAAGCAAATAAAACGAGATATAATAAGCAAATAAAAAGGTGAAAAAGCATCACAAAATATAGAGCTTACCCGCAAAAAGAAGCCCCATCGCAACAAAGTGATAGGGCCTATAAGAAAAAAAAACATGATCGATTAAACTTGTTGCTGCAAGATTCGAATACAGCTTTCCAAACTATCTTCCCAATAGGGAATAGTAACACCGAAAGTATTCTTAATTTTAGTTTTATTCAAGACACTGTAATGTGGACGTGGAGTACGGGCAACATAATCTTTAGTTTCAATAGGCCGAACATCACAACTTATAGCAGCAATACGATGAATAGCCTTCGTAAAATCATACCAGCTACAAACGCCTTCGTCAGAAAAATGATACACACCAGAAACGATTGTTTCACTGCTCAATACATTCAGAATAATGTCAGCAAGATCTGCAGCATAAGTAGGTGTACCTATCTGATCAAAAATAACACTGAGAGAATCCCGCTCGAGACCAAGCTTAATCATCGTTTTTACAAAATTGTTGCCAAACGAAGAATAAAGCCAAGCCGTTCGAATAATAATAGCATTCGGACAAGCTCCTATCAAAGCTTCTTCACCTGCAAGTTTTGACTTACCATACACAGTAGCCGGGCACACAGGTTGACCTTCTGTATAAGGCATATAATTAGTTCCATCAAAAACATAATCGGTAGATATGTGAACAACCTGCACACTATTCTCACTAGCAACCTCACCAATATTTCCAACAGCCTCGGCATTGATTTTATAACAAAGCTCAACATCGTCTTCAGCCTTATCAACAGCTGTATATGCAGCACAATTAACGATTACATCTATAGCATTATCCTTTACAAAAGCACTGAGTGCAACTTTATCACAAATATCAAGTTCATCCACATCTGTGTAAATAAATTTGAACGCAGGAAAACGGCTAGAAGCTTGTTGCATCTCGTTGCCAAGTTGCCCACGACTACCGGTTATCAATATTGTTTTCATCTTCATTGTTACTTATTTCGATATTATGAATCTTACAAAATTCACTTTTATCAATTGGAAGTTAGAAATTCATTTCGGCATCCTTAAAAAACGGATGCTTCATATCTTTATCTGAAATAATAGCTTTATCGGCAGGAATTTTCCAATCAACAGCCAAAGACAGATCATTATATAAAATACCACGTTCAAGAGTTGGGTTGTAAAGATTATCACATTTGTAAGCAAAGATGGCTGTTTCAGTTAATACCGAAAAGCCATGAGCAAACCCTTGCGGTATAAGAAACTGAAGATGATTTTCTTCCGAAAGTTCCACACCATACCACTGCCCAAAAGTTGAAGAATTTTTGCGCAAATCAACGGCAACATCCCACACAGATCCCCGAACAGCAGACACTAGTTTAGACTGACTCTGCGGATTGAGTTGGTAATGCAATCCCCGAATTACGCCATACGATGATTTAGACTTATTATCCTGACAGAAATGCAGATTTATTCCTGCTTCATAATAAATCTTCTCATTGTATGATTCATAAAAAAAACCACGCGCATCTTCAAAAACACGAGGTTTAATAATAATAAGATCGTTTATTGGTGTTTGTATAATTTCCATGCTGAATTTATTAAAATATTAAACCGTTTCGTTAGCAATTTTTAAAAGATACTCACCATAATGATTTTTCTTCAACGGCTCAGCGAGTTTTAGTAATTGGTTTTTGTCAATATACCCATAACGATACGCAATTTCTTCAAGGCATGCAACTTTCAATCCCTGACGGTTCTCAATAGTAGCAATAAAATTAGAAGCTTCAAGCAAACTATCGTGAGTACCCGTGTCAAGCCATGCCATACCCCGCCCCATCATTTTCAAGCTAAGACGCTCTTCTTCTAAATATAATCGATTTAAATCTGTTATTTCCAATTCTCCACGTTTTGACGGTTTTAACCCTTTCGCCTTTTTCACGACATCATTACTATAAAAATACAAGCCTGTCACAGCGTAATTAGATTTCGGTTGAGCGGGTTTTTCTTCTAAACTTAAAACTTTTCCGTTTACATCAAATTCAGCGACACCATATCTCTCCGGATCGTTTACATAATATCCAAACACGGTAGCACCATCTTTCAGCTTAGCAGCATCACGTAAAGTTCGTGAAAAATCAAAGCCATAGAAAATATTATCCCCCAACACCATGCAGACAC